>Ga0255762_10001134_pt1 | contig 23423 bp, 19 predicted proteins | sample 101ome_16_FD_179962 | JGI IMG/M metagenome (GOLD analysis project Ga0255762, IMG submission 179962) | Coastal salt marsh microbial communities from the Groves Creek Marsh, Skidaway Island, Georgia - 101401AT metaG (version 2) | ecosystem: Environmental > Aquatic > Marine > Intertidal zone >...
TCAGCACGGCCAACATGGCCGTGTTCAACGACCAACCGCCGGATTCATCCCAACGATGAACCCAGAACAGGGGAAGGAAGTGCCCCACGTACACCGTCAAGGACATGCGCCCCACGGGCGCAAGAGTGGCCGCCCGATGCGACCATGCGAGGGCAGACCACCAAAGGATCGACACCCCCGCAAGGGCTGCGATCAGGAACGGTGCGTTGGCTGGGAAGAACGTCAAGTACGCCTCGCCGCTGGGCAAAGCCCACGGCACGCCTGTTTGCAGTGAACGAACAAGCAACAATCCGCTGATCGCCGATCCACCGCACGCAACAACGGCAAAGCCTCGACGATGTTCCAGCTCTCCGGCGCACTGTATCCATGCCCCGGCCATGGCAAAGAACAACCACGGTAGCAACGGGTACGTCCCCGTCAACAATGCTTGCATCATCCACGTTGACAGACCTTCAACGGCAATGCGATCGCTCCACGTGAATCCGCCCGTCCATCCGCTTGCAAGAACCGTTGCAACGGCGAGCAACGCCATGGCCATCCCGGTCGAAATTGTGCCCCGACGAACAACCGCCAGCCACCACGGCTGCGTCAATACAAGAAGAGCAAACAGCGACAGCACGCCTGGCGTGAACGGCTCAAACAAGTGCGGTGCACACAGGTTGACCACCCACTGAAGCAACAGCAGCACCGTTGCTCGAACCCCTCGTTGTCTCAACGACAGCGGGCGAAGCGCTGCCCCCCAACCGAACACGGTCACAAAGAGGGGTGCAGCCAACCCCCCCAAACCCGATACCACGTACGCCAGGACGGTCGTTTGCGTTGCCGTGTACGGGTTCCACGTTGCGGCGATGTGGACCATCACCATCAGCAAGACCGCCATGCCGCGAAGCCCGTCGACGTGTGCTTGGCGAGACAGAAGCCTCACCGTTGAGCCCGAACGTGATTCACCGCATTGCGGAACAACTGGAGGCCTTCGCCTTCCCATCCCTCGAGCGCATCGCCGTGACCGGCAGGTGCATGACCACCGGCGTGTTCGGGATGGAGCCATGCTGCGTAGATGGCCTCTGGATGCGGCATCAAGCCAAACACCAATCCACTGGCGTCACACACCCCGGCGATGTTGTGCATGCTTCCGTTGGGGCTGGTCGGGTACGGGAGGGGGTCCGTGCGGTGCATGCCGACCGGGTCGGTGTTGTCCACGTACCGCACCGCCACTCGGTGGCCGGCCTCAAGCGCATCGAGGTCGGCTTCATGCGGCATGACAAATTTGCCTTCACCGTGACGAACGGGGCATTCCATACGAACCATGCCTTTCGTCCAGATGCACGGGCTGTCGGGGTCAAACTCGAGCGTCACCCAACGATCCTCGTATCGGCCGCTGTCGTTGAGGGTCAAACTGGCTCGCTGAATGAAATCCGGCTCATGGCTGTCCGGTCCCGGTAACAGACCGGTCTTGACCAACACCTGGAACCCATTGCATATGCCGATGATCGGTTTTTTCGCTTCCACGAAGGTCTTCAGTGAATCGCGCAGGGTGAACCGAAGTCGGTTGCCCAGTAAGCGACCGCTGCCCAGGTGATCCCCGAATGAAAAGCCGCCCGGAACGGCCATGATGTCAAAGGCAGTGAGGTCGATGCTGCCGTTGACCAGTTCGTTGACGTGGAGGCGCTCTGCCGTGGCCCCCACCAGTTCAAACACGGCCTTTGTTTCATGATCGCAGTTGATGCCAAAACCGTACAGGACGGCCACACGAACATCATCACGCATGCTGCACACCTCCGAGGGCCAGTGTGGCTTGCCACGCATCAACCATGGCACCCACCTCAAGGTGAAGCACGTCGTCCTCACCGTCTGTCACGTGCAGTGCACCGTTGTCAAGAACTTCGCCCAGCACCGTGATGCGGTGGCCGCGCATCAATTCCCGGAACGTGGCCTCTTGTTCGGTCGATACGGCCACAACGAACCGGCCAAGCGATTCACCCCACAGCCGACCCCAGAGGTCACCGTCGCCCGTGCCGTCAAGATCGACGTTTGCACCCAAACGGCCACCGATGCACATCTCGGCTACAGCCACAGCGACGCCCCCTTCGCTGCAATCGTGCGCCGTGCGGACGGCTCCACGTTGAATGGCGGTGGCCAACTGACGGTACATGGCAAGGTTCCGCTCAGGATGAGGCAACAACGGCACACGTCCACCGATGCCAGCGGCCTCGCCGCTTTCGGTCAACATGAAGGCCAGCTCACTCGCACCGAGTTCGTTGTGCGAGGTGCCAACGAGGTAAATTCGGTCCCCTGCTTCCTTGAAATCGCTCGTTGCGGTGAACCGGACGTCAGGATGGTCGCCAAACAGAGAGAACAGGAGCGTCGGCGGGATGGAAATCTTGTTCTCGCCTTGACCGTAGTCGTTTTTCATTGAATCTTTGCCGCTGACACAGGGGAGACGGTAGGCCCTGCACACCCGCTCAAGTTCCCGATTGGCCCGCACCAACTGTGCGAGTTTGAACCGCCCGTCGGGGGTTTTCGCCGATTCGATGGGGTCGGGCCAGCAAAAGTTGTCAAGGCCGGCCATTTTGTCCACGTTCAACCCAACGCACACGGCGTTGCGAACCGCTTCGTCAATGGAGGCAGCTGCCATGGCCCCTGCATCCAAATCGGAATACCGCGGTGCAATGCCGCAGGAGATCACCAGGCCGTGAGGATCACCGTGAACTGGTGCAATCACACCGGCGTCACCTGGGCCGTCTCGAGCCACCCCGACAAAGGGTTTGATGGCGGTCTGCGCGATGACCTCGTGGTCGTATTGGCGGACCCATGCCTCCTTGCTGGCAATGTTGGGTCGGGCCAGCATGCGCAGGAGCAGGTCAGCGTGATCGGCGTGAGCAGGTGGCACGAATTCAGCCGGTTGCGGACGAATCCACTCGGCTTCCAATTCCAGCTGAGGCACACCGTCGTGGAGGAATTCGATGGGCAGAAGGGCGACGGTGTCTTCGCCGTGCTTCACGTGAAACTGCCCACTTGATGTGAATCGGGCCACCGGCGTGGCTTCGACCTCATGAAGGGCGGCCAGCGCTTCAAACGCCGCCTGGTCACCGGGTTGAACGGCGACTGTCATGCGTTCCTGACTTTCCGAAACCAGGATTTCCCACGGCGAGAGCCCCGCTTGCTTCAGTGGGACGGCTGCCAAATCGATCTCGCACCCGTTGGTGTACTCCGCCATCTCGCCGATGGACGAAGAAAGTCCACCGGCCCCGTTGTCGGTGATGCAACTGATGAGGCCTGCGTCACGTGCCTCGAGAAGCATGTCGAGCATTTTCTTCTGCGTGATTGGGTCGCCGATTTGGACAGCACTGGACGGGGATTCTTCGGTCAGTTCCAACGAAGAAAACGTGGCACCGTGGATGCCATCGTACCCCACGCGACCGCCAACCATGTACACGATGTCGTTGGCTTCAGGGGTCTTGATGTGAGAAGGGCGGCCATCCGGAAGGTGACGGGGCATGATGCCCACCGTGCCGCAGTACACCAGCGGCTTGCCGATGTAGCGGTCGTCGAAGACAATGGCTCCGTTCACCGTCGGGATCCCCGATTCGTTTCCGCCAACACGAACGCCCGCATGGACCCCGCGCAGCACCCGGGAGGGGTGGAAGAGGTTGTCGGGCAGTTCGCCGCTCCAGTTGGGCGGCCCGAAACAGAACACATCAGTGTTGGCGATGGGGCGAGCGCCCAATCCTGTACCAAGGATGTCACGATTGACGCCAACGATGCCGGTCATGGCACCGCCGTAGGGGTCAAGGGCAGAAGGGGAGTTGTGCGTTTCCGCCTTCATGCAGACGCTGTACGTGTCGTCCCAAGCGATGACGCCGGAGTTGTCGTGGAAGACCGAGAGCAGCCAATCGACATCGTTCTGCATGTCATGGGTGGGCTTCATGATGTGGGTTTTGAAAATCGAATCGATGACGGTGTCTTCACCCGTTTCGGAGTCGACGTGATGAATTTTGGATGCGAAGATCTTGTGTTTGCAGTGCTCGGACCAAGTCTGCGCCAGGCACTCCAGTTCCACGTCGGTTGGCGCATGCGGCGGCAACCCCTCCGCTTGACGGGCGTCTTGAACCTCGGGACGCCGGTAATGGTCTCGAATCGCCTTCATTTCGGTCAAGTTGAGCGCCAGCAGCCCTTGTTCGGAGAGCGCGACCAGTGCATCGTCGTCCAATTCCAAATCAACGGTCTTGGGGGGCGTGAACGTTTGAGGTGGAGGCGTAGGGAACGCCAGTTCAGGCCAAGCGCCCGACGAACAGGCCTCAGCGTCGGCCACCAAGGCACGCTCAATCAAACCGTTGTGGAGCGTTGATGCCAGCCACTCAGCCGAACATGAGGAGGGCACGCCGTAGAACACGTAGGTGGTGTAGGTCGCAATGGCCGCACCGGTGTCCTCTGGGAACAACGTCGTGTACCCGTCCAAGGCTGCTTTGCCCGGATTGTCGGTCACGCCGGGTTTGAAGCCGATCGTCACGACGGCGTCGGGGGCGGTGGGAAACAGGTCACTGGCCAATGCCAATCGATTGGTCAACCCGTGCTCGATGATGGGGTCCACGAACAAGTCGTCCGCCCTGGCTTCAATGGCCTCGGTGGGGGTATCGCTCATGATGAGGTAGCCGCAAATGGATCGGACCTCACCCACTTCTAAGCCGTGATCGGCGAGGAGGTGGCGGCGCACCACGTTGCCGCGGACGTCCTTCATGCCCGGCCCCTGACGTGGTGTGACCTCGACGCGTGTAACGGACATCATCTTCACCGGCCATTGAGGCCGCTGGGAGGACGGCGAATGCGCCCTTTGTAGTTCACGGCGAGGAGGTGTCCAGCATGCGTGCGAGGAAGTTGCCGGTTGGGCTGTCCTGCACCTTCGCCACCGTTTCCGGTGTGCCGGTGGCAATCACCGTTCCACCGCGCTCACCGCCCTCTGGGCCAAGGTCAATGATCCAGTCGCAGGATTTCACCACATCCAAATGGTGCTCGATGACAATGATGCTGTGGCCCTTGTCCCGCAATTGATGCAGCACCGAGATGAGTTTGTCAACGTCGCTGAAGGATAGACCCGTGGTCGGCTCGTCCAGGATGTACACCGTGTGCTTGTTGGGCATGCGCCGCAACTCGCTGGCCAACTTCACGCGTTGCGCCTCTCCACCCGAGAGCGTGGTGGCGGGTTGGCCAAGCCGAATGTAGCCAAGGCCCACTGAATTCAAGGTCTCCAAGGTGCGGTGAATCTTGCGGTGGTGCTGGAAAAACGTCACCGCTTCAGCCACCGGCATCTCAAGGACATCGTGAATGGTGCGCCCTTTCCATGTGACCTCGAGGCACTCTCGGGTGTACCGTTTCCCGTCGCATATGTCGCAGGTGATCCACACGTCCGGCAGGAAATTCATCTCAAGTTTGATCGAACCTCCGCCTGCGCAGGCTTCACAGCGCCCGCCTTTCACGTTGAAGCTGAACTGACCTGGCTTGTACCCGCGCTCCTTGGACAACTTGGTGTCGGCGAAGAGTTTGCGGATCTCATCGAAGACTTTGGTGTAGGTGGCAGGGTTGGACCTCGGGGTTCGTCCGATGGGCGATTGGTCGATGATGATGACCTTGTCCACGTGCTCCACCCCCTCGAGGGAGCGGAACCGGCCGGGCACGGTTTCGGCGCGGTGGACTTCGCGCTGCAAGGCCGGTGCAAGAATGCCCGACACCAACGACGACTTGCCGGAGCCTGAAACGCCCGTCACAGCGGTCATGCACCCCAGCGGGAACGACGCTGTGACGTTTTGGAGGTTGTTGTGTTCAGCGCCTTTCACAACCAGTTTCTTCTTCCCCGGGGCTTGGCGCTTCGTTGGCCAAGCGATGGAGCGGCGACCGCTGAGGTACGCCCCGGTGACCGATGCCTCAGAAGCCATCACTTCAGCAGGGGGTCCGTTGGCAACGATTTGCCCCCCCTCAAGGCCAGCACCGGGCCCAAGGTCACAAAGCCAATCCGCTTGACGCAGGGTGTCTTCGTCGTGCTCGACCACCAGCAAGGTGTTGCCCAAATCGCTGAGTTCTCGGAGGGTCACCAGCAGGCGCTCGTTGTCGCGCTGGTGGAGGCCGATGGACGGTTCGTCCAGCACGTACATCACACCGGTCAAGCGACTGCCAATTTGTGTCGCCAAGCGGATGCGCTGGCTTTCGCCACCCGAGAGGGTGTTGGCTTTGCGGTCCAACGTGAGGTAATCCAAGCCGACGCTGTCGAGAAAACCCAACCGGTTCTCGATTTCCTTGACGATCTCGTTCGCGATGAACAGGCTTCGTTCGTCCAGGGTTTCCAGCGTGTCTTCGAACGCTGCCGGTGGGCCTTCACCGTCCGGGTGCCATGCGCGAACCAGGCCCAACGCATCGTGGACCGAACACATGCTGACCTCCGGGAGGCGGATGCCGCCCACCGTGACGTAACGGGCTGCCCGGTTCAGTTTCTCCCCTGAACACTCCGGGCAGTCAAGGTCCGTCATGCAGGCGATGAGTCGGTTGCGGGTGCGCTCCGAGGTGGTTTCGGCGTACGCGCGCTCAAGACGGGGGACGATGCCCTCCCAAGGTTTGCTGTACTTGTACTCCGAACCGGATTCCGATACAAACTCGTAATGGATCACGGTGGAGCCTGAACCGTAGAGGAGGATGTCCTGCTCGTCTTCGTCCAGCATTCCAAACGGCAACGTGGTGGAAATGCCGTAGTGCTCACAGGTGCACTCCAACAATTTTCGATACCAAGACGGTGACATGGATTGGCGCCACGGCACCACGCACCCGTTGGCAACGCTCATGCTGTGGTCAACCACCAAGTCGATGCTGAATTGCCGCTGGACGCCCAACCCTTGGCAGGTGCCACAAGCCCCCAAAGGCGAGTTAAACGAAAAGACGCGCGGCGACAATTCGGGCATGAACGCCCCATGCTCTGGGCAAGCGAAGTCCTCGGACCAGGCGATGGTGTCGCCGACCTCGGCTTCCCGAGAACGGGAGTTGGCCCGAAGGGTCGCCGTCTCGCTGGGCAGCTGCAGACTTTCCACAGCGAGGGTCCCGCCACCCAGCCGAAGGGCCGATTCAACGGCCTCTGTCAAGCGTTGGCGGCGCTCGCGAGTGCAACGCAAGCGGTCGATGCGCACGTCAATGTCGTGGCGGAAATTTTTGTCCAGGGTTGGTGGGTCTTCGAAGGATGCTTCGTGACCGTTCACACGCCCGTGCAAGTAGCCTTGCTCGACCAATTGACGGAACAAATCGATGTGGGTGCCTTTCCGAGCGCGAACCACCGGACTCCACACCGCCACGGCGTGCGCCTCCAGCCTCCAGAAAATGTCGTCGACGATCTCCTGCACCGTCCGTCGCGCCACTTCCTTGCCGCACGTTGGGCAATGGGGTTTCCCGATGCGGGCCCAAAGCAACCGAAGGTAATCTTGGATTTCCGTGACCGTGGCCACCGTCGAACGGGGGTTGTGACTGCCTTGCTTTTGATCGATGGAAATGGCCGGTGAAAGGCCTTCAATGGAATCGCAATCGGCTTTCTTCATCTGGCCGATGAACTGGCGGGCATAGGAGGAAAGGCTCTCGACGTATCGGCGTTGACCTTCGGCATACAACGTGTCGAAGGCCAAGCTGGATTTCCCCGAGCCGGACACGCCCGAAATCACGACGAACTGGCCCTTGGGGAGGTTCACCGAAACGTCTTGCAGGTTGTGGGTGCGCGCCCCGCGCACTTCAATCCAGCCTTCATCGCCCGGGGCCGACATGTTGCTCTCCGAGATTCGCTGCGGTCCACGGTTTTTGAAAGCGTGTGTCCTTGGCAATGTGCGCCAATCACAACGTGAAGGAGCCCGGCAACGGCGCTTCGAAGCGGACCGGATCGTCGGTTTCAGGATGAAGGAACTCAAGTGCGTGGGCATGGAGCATCACGCGGCCGTGCGGGTCCGTGGTGGCACCAAGGCGGCGGTCGCCAACGATGGGCGTGGAAAGGTGTTGCATCGCCATGCGGATTTGGTGCCGGCGACCGGTTTCAATCATCACCTCAACCAGCGATGCGGTGCCGTTGGACGACAACGTGCGGTAATGCGATACCGCTTCCTTGCCTTGGGGATGACGTGGATTGACCGCCTTCACGTTGAGATGTTTGTCCTCCATCAGCCATGTTCGAACCGTACCTTGGTTGGGGACGGGGGTGCCTTCGACCTGTGCGACGTAGATTCGGTGGACGTCTCGCGCCGCAAATTGCTCTTGGAGGTGCGCTTTCGCTTGCTTGGACTTGGCCAGGACCATCACGCCCGACGTCTCCCGGTCAAGACGATGAACGATGTAGGCCCAACCGTTGCTGTCCTGTTCTTGAACGAGGTCAACGCACCAGCTGTGCAGGGTGTCGGCCTCAAGCCGGTCGGTGGCGACGGACAGCACGTGATGCGGTTTGGCAACGACCAAGAGCGCATTGTCTTCGTGGAGAACGCTCAAACGCGGGTCGACCGACGATGTGGATGACGCGGTTGTCGGACTCGTGGATGCGGCTCTGTTGGACACCTGCACGGTGTCCCCGGGCTGCACGCTGTGTTTTGCTCGGTGGTGCACCTGATCGTTGACGTGCACCCTCGAAGCGGCCAGCATCTTTCTCAGTTTGTTGGCTGATGAGGCGGTGTAGTGCGTTTGTAACGCTTCCAAAAGCGTCGATGATTTGGAGACGGTCCAGCGGTCCATGTTCTCACCCCTGAAGCACCATCACATCGATCCATTCGCCCACCTCTCCGCTTTGACCGGGTTGCAGCAACGTCAGCGCATCAGCACTGGCCAAACTCTCGAGGTTGCCCGACCCTTGATGACGCGGTTGGCGAGCCTTCAACCCGTCAGGCGTTGACGTCAATGTGACGCGACGCAAGGTTAAGCAATCGCTGGTGGACTTGACCCGGTCGCACAATTGAGCGCGGACGCGCCATTCAACGGGGCCGTCGGCGCCGGTGGCGTGGCGCAGGAACGGGGCCACCAGCAGACGGAACACCACGTGACTGGACACCGGGTTGCCTGGCAGGCCGAACAGGGGCGTACCGTTCCAAGTCCCGAACAATGGAGGTGAACCCGGACGAATTTTCACCCGCCAGAATTTCATGTTCCCTTCGCGTTCCATCAGTGCACGAACAAGGTCAAACTCGCCCATGGACACCCCGCCAGAGGTTAACACAAGGTCGCAGGTGGCGGCGGCTTCGTTTAACGCATCTCTGAGTGCATCTTCTGTGTCGCTGACAGCCGAAAACCGAACGGGCGTGTGGCCGGTCCAAGCCACCAATCCGGCCAAACCGTATGAATTCGACTCGTAAATTTCCCCCGGTGCGAGTTCCGTGCCTGGAGGAACCAATTCATCGCCAGTGGACACGATGGCGACCCGCGCCCGTTGCGATACCGGGACGCTGTCGTATCCCATGGTGGCGCACAACCCGACGCGAGCTGGCGTCATGTGGGCCCCTCGATGAAGCGCCACGGAACCAGCGCGGAGGTTTTCCCCTCGCTTTCGAACGAAGTGAGGTTTCGGGGGCTCGAGCAAGGTGACGGTTCCCGCCGCTTCATCCACCTCGCACCGCTCGATGGGTAGCATGGCCGATGTCCCTGGCGGCATGGGCGCACCGGTCATGATGCGAACCGCCTCGCTGGGTGCCACCACCATGTCACCTTCGACCTTCGAGGCTGCCACCGTCCCTCCCACCTTCACCGTACGCGGGTATTCGATGTCGGGGTCGTGATGGCAGGCGAACCCGTCCATGGCCGAGTTGTCAAATGCTGGATCGTCCACCAAACTTGGCAAATCTTCGCTGAGGTGTCGACCGTGGGCTTCGTCGAGGGGGACGCGCTCAACATTGAGCTTCATTGGATGCTCATGGACCAATGCCAACGCTTCGTCCAGCGTCACAAAATAAGGCACGCCTTCCATGACCGTTCCATGGCGTCGTGGTGTTTCAAAATGTGGGTGGTCGTTAAGATGATGGGTCGCGCTTCCATGAAGCACCATGGTCAACGGTGACACCCTCGCTGAGGCCATCGTCACCACCCTGCTGACCAGCGGCCCAGCAACGTTGCTGGCTGCCCTCATCGGTGTACCGCTTGGAGCATGGTGCGCCCGACAGCATGCACCAATGTTTCGAACGCTTCGCACCATCGTCACGGCGCTCTACGGTCTGCCTCCGGTGGTCGTCGGCGTGGTGATGTACGCCATGCTGAGCCGTGCGGGGCCTTTGGGTCAACTCGATCTCCTCTTCACCGTGGAAGCGATGGTGCTCGCTCAAACCGTGCTCATTCTCCCGTTGGTGTGGGGTGGGGCGTGGGCGGCGTTTGCCAAAGTGGACCGGGATGTGGGTGACGTGCTGCAGACGTTCGGGTTCTCTCCTCGTCAACGGTTTTGGCAAGAAGTTCGTTTGGCTCGATACGGCGTGTACCATGCGGTTGTTTTGGCCTTCGGGCGTGCCGTGGCTGAAGTGGGGGCCGTGATCATGGTGGGCGGAAACATCGCTGGTAAAACCCGAGTGATGACCACCAGCATTGTTCTGGAAACGTCCAAGGGCAACCTCGACGAAGCCATGGTTCTCGGGGGCATCTTGCTGCTGATGTCGCTGGTGTTGGTTGGTTTGGCTTCATTTGTTCGCGATTGGCGTCCCACGGCCCCATTGGCGGTGAAGGGTGAAGCACCGGTCATGTACCCTGAATTCCGCAACCACGAACGCATCACGATCGACGTCACAAAGAACGGTACCCCGTTGTTGACCGATGTGGACGTTGAGCTCGGTCCTGGAACCATCGTGGTCATCGTTGGTGAATCGGGTGCTGGGAAAACCACCTTATTGAGGGCGTTGGCGGGCCTTGAAGACCTCGAACGGTCGACCGGGCCGTTTGAAACTGTGTACTTACCGCAGCACGCCAGCCCGCTAACAAGCACCGTAGCAGATGAAATCGGGTTGGCATCATCAAGTTTCGCTGAGGTCCCGGCTTCAGGAGCGTATTTTCTCAACGTCTTTGACCTGCAGAAGGTCGAACACGCCAGCACGTTGACCTTGTCCGGGGGTGAGCGACAACGCGCAGCATTGGCGCGGCACATGGGGTTGCACCCCCGTTTGCTTTTGTTGGATGAGGGTACGTCCAACCTCGGATTGAAGCACACACAAGCTGTAGAGCGGGAATTGTTGCGCATGAAAGATGCGGGGGGGTGCGTGGTGATGGTAACCCACAACATGCTCCAGGCCAAACGCCTCGCTACGTCCATTGTGGTGCTTCATCAGGGACAGAGGTTGCCAGCTGACCATCCGCTCGTGAACGACATCATGGCTCACGGTTGATCGGGCAAAAAGAAGGCGGGCTCGCCCTCAATCGTGTACGAGGCGATGGTGTCGCGGCCTTCGTTAAGCAGGTACATTTTGAACGCATTCACAGCGGGATGGTCAACCCCGCTGATGGGAATGTAGGAGTACGGGTTGTGGAGCAGGGCGTCGTTGAAGGTGTACCGATTCAAATCGATCTGCGATTGAAAGTTCAACGCGGTGCCCCAATCGGACAAGGTGCTGCATTGTTTTTCGTCGGCCATGTTGATCGCCGCTCCCATCCCTTGGCCGATGGAGCGGTACCAGTCGCCATCGGGATGCAGACCGTTGTGATCCTCGACCAAATCAACCTGGTGGGTGCTGGCGAGCCGTCGCCAAATGGCTTGTTCTTTCTCATGAGTGCCTGAAAAATCGCCGCGTGAAACAAAACACCGCTCGTTGTTGAGAATGTCGAGGAACGCTTCGTCCAACGATGTGGCGTTCATTGCAGGCGACAGAAGAACGAAGGCGTTCCATGCCACCTGTGTACGTTCCGTACCGTGACCAGCTTCAATGAACGCTGTTTCTCGGTCGGGAGCATGCACGATGAGGGCGTCCACATCGCCTTGCTCCCCAAGCCGAAGAGCAGCACCGGTGCCAACGGCTACGTACTCAACCGAGTGATTGGTCAACGCCGTGAACTCGGCGAGGAGGACATCAAGGAGGCCTGAATCCCTCATGGAGGTGGTCGTGGCCAATCGCAGATCAGCAGGTTTTGCATCCGATTCGCCCGTGAGGCAGCCCGACAAACTCACCGAGGTCACCAAAAGGGTGACCAGTGCTGTACGAACATCAATCAAATTTCATCACGTGGCCGCATTCAGGATAACTGCACGTCACGCTGTACTTTGATCGCTTGGGTTTCGGGATTTTGAGCATGGAACCGCACATATCGCACTGGACCTTGAGGGTGTCAGGCGCTTTGGGTGCTTCGGGCGCATTGAGCGTGCGTCCCACATCTTGAGACCAACCCAAGGCGTCGGTGTACTTGTCCTCGTTCTTGAGTTTTGACTGCTTGAGCGACAGACGCATCTTGCGCTTGCGCTTTCGAGGTTTGCCACCTGCAGGACGTTTCGCAGCCATGTGTATCGCTCCCCGGTGGGTGTGGTTGTATTCAATCGCTTCGCTTCCATTCATCATTCAATGATGTAAGACACGCCATTTTCGGGTTGGTGCACGATGTGGCCCGCCGCCTCCAAGTCCGCGACGAGTGGCGGACGGGCGTGGGTGGCGTCGGTGTGGTAAACCACCACGTGTTTGGCTTCGCAAGCCCGAGCAAAATCAACAATTTCTTGATGCCCAGCGTGCGTTGAAAAAGAAAATTGCTGCCACTTCAACGGAATGTCCGTTGGGTTGCCGTAAATGGTCAAACGACCGTGTTCGATAAGGGAGCGACCACCGGTATCCCGTGCCTGATAACCGGTGAAGAACACCGCGTTGCGTTCATCGTGACGCAATCGATTCAGGTACCACAACGACGGGCCTCCTTCCAGCATTCCAGATGTGGTGACGATCACATCGGCGTTCAACGCTTTCTTCTTGTCGGATTTACTCCCCACTCGCTTGCACCATTTCCAGGCAGCCGCCAATTCCTCACCGTCCCTGAGGACATCGCTGTGGTCTTGCTGAAGACGTGCCACCCGTTTTCCCATGCCGTCGACATGCACGTCCAGATGGGGTAAATGACGGTGCAACAACATCACGACGTCTTGGGTTCGTCCGTTGGCAAATGCTGGAATCAGAACCGTCCCACCACGGTCGACCACCGATTGGACAGCATCGATGAACCGCTTGACTTCTTCTTCTTTCGGCGGGTGATCACGACCACCGTACGTTCCTTCCACAAACAACACATCGGCTTTGACAGGCTGAGCTCCGTTCACCAACGGTGAATCCCGCGTGTCAAAATCTCCCGTCAACAACACGGTGTGCGACGGTGTGGTGATGTGAAGCATGGCAGCACCGGGTATATGACCGGCTGGAAGCAATTGCAACGACCATGAATCCAGACTCCAAGGTTCGTTGAATTCATGGGTTTCCCATGCGTCAAGTGCTGTCTCGATGTCACGCTTGTCCCACGCTAGCGGATAGCGTTCAATGGAACTGACTTTGTAACAATCTCGCCACATCATGTCCGAGAGTGAAGCTGTCAGTGCTGTTCCATGAAGCGTTGTTTGGTGGTTTGCACACAACCAGGGCGCCATACCGAGGTGATCGATGTGTGAATGGGTGATGACTGCATGGCCAACATACGGTGCCTCAGCTGGATAACGAGGTGGTGAGGTTGGCGCAAGGCCGTAATCAAGCAACAAACGGGTCCCGTTTGAATCCTCCAACACAATACCGACGTTGCCCACCTCGTCCCCCCCGCCGAGGCAGTGGAAGCGCAATCCAGAGATGGGTGGATCTTCGGAGTATGACGAAGTGCGCCCTGGAGAATAGAGGACCATGCCGTGAGGTGAATCTTACCCATCAAGAACATGTGGGTCCAACCCCTCTGTTTCCACTGGAGGAAGAAATTGGGTGCTCATCCTTTGATTGGTTCAAATGAATGATGTGAATGATTATATTCTTGTCGCGATACACTTCACATGACTTTTTCATTTCCATCTCTTCATTCTCTTTTTCATTTCCATAGGGCAATCCCTTCGATGTGTTCCACTGGTCATGAAGGGGTCCCCCAACGGTGATGCATTCATGAACGATAAACAGCAACAACGCTTCCATTTGACAACAAAGAGTCCAAAATGATGGTTGTGTTCGTGAACATCATGGGACGACGTCCAAATGAAATCTTCGTCGTGAACGAAGATCGTTGTTTTGGATGCGGTGCATGCATTGCACTGTGTCCACTGGACGTGCTCACGCTCGACCAACGCATAGCTGTGGTAGATGAACCCAACTGCTCGCATTGTGAGCTCTGCATTCCATCGTGTCCTGTTGAAGCATTGCTGTTTGAATCATGGTGATCTTCTTGGTGAACATTGTTTTGGTGGGATCAAACGTTGCCTCCATGTTGTTGGCACACCGACTTTCAAAAGAGCACAATGTGATCATCGTTGAACAAGAAGCCGAAGTGGGCATGCCTGTTCGTCACCCTGGTCTTGTTCACGATCTTGAGTTGCTGAGTGAATTTATCCCACCGCGACATCAGCATGTCCTCCAACTCCAGCACATCCCATCAATCGATGCTTTTGGGTGCCGATGGGAATGGGTGTGCAAATTGCTGGTGATCGAGCTCACGCAGCGCGGTGTGGATGTACGTACACGGGCACGCATTATCGACTCTGCCATGGCCGACGATGGTGTGTGTCTGCACCTGGTGACATCGCTGGGCGATGACGTTCTGCATGCCAACAGCGTCGTTGACATGCGGTACGGAGTTTACGGGCCCGGTTCAACGCAGCACATGCTTAACGCAGCTCACACCGCACATTGGAATCGACCGACCATGGTGGACGCCCTTGGCATGGTTGTGTTGTCAGAAGAATCGGTCAACGCCCCATCGGCCACCTTGACCGCGCACCGGGCGGATGGCACTTCTGAGGTTTGGTGGCATCAAACCCCATCGTGGACACCACCGCACGGCGCCCTGGAGCGGATGAACGGTCAACTTCCGGAGGATTCAACGCTGTGGTCGTTCGATGGTGCTCACCACCTTGCTTGCATCGCCCACAACGCCATTGCATTTGACCGCATTTAGTGTGCGACCAAACACCACTTTGATATGCAGAACGGCGTGCGTTGAACTGAGAACCCAAAGGAGGTCAAGTTCATGGCAGCACATCCAATGGCGAATCTTCGGAAACAATTGCAAGAGAAAGGTCTGCTCGACAAACCAACGGCCAAATCTTGGACCAAAATCATCGTCCTCTTGGCGATCCTTGGCGGGCTGTACACCGCACACATCGCCCTCCCGCTCAAGATCGGCTTGGTGCTCTTGCCCGTGACCGCTCTGTTGACGACAACGGTGGCCATGATCGGTCACGAAGGCGTGCATTCTTCAGCATGCAAGTCGAAAACCGGCAACCTTTCGCTTGCAGCGCTGGCGTTCCCGTTGTTTTCCGGTCTTTCCATGGAATATTGGCGTCACAAGCACAACGTTCAGCACCATGCGCACCCCAATGTCGTTGGCCGAGACCCCGACATCCACTCGTGGCCTTTGACGTTCTCGAAAGAGGAATACGACACGAGCAGCAAGCCACGGCAATTCTTCCAAAAGTACCTGCAGGCGTACGTGTTTTGGCCGATCATCACGCCGTTGGTCGGGCACTTGATGCGTTATGATGGACTGAAGTACATCGTGACAGCACCGTTTAAAGCCAAGAAAAATCGATTTTCCAAGATGTGGTTGCTGGACACGTCGCTTATTTTGGCTCACTTCTTCCTCTGGCTGGCCCTCCCCATCATGCTCGGCCTTGCATGGCAATTGGTGGTTGGGTTCTACGTGCTGCTGTGGGCTGCCGTGGGCGTTTACCTGACGGCCATTTTCATCGTTGGTCACGCAGGACGCCCGACGGTGACGGAATACGATGAGAACTGGCGCCTACAAATCGAAACCGGCCGTCGGGTGAAACTTGGCCCAGTGGGTTCGTTTTTCTTCGTTGGACTGGACTACCAAATCGAACACCATCTCCTTCCCGCACTGTCGCATTTCAACCTGCCCAAAGCCGCCCCCATCGTCAAGCAGTACGCCGAAGAACGTGGCTGGGAATACGAAGAAGTGGGCTTCTTCCGAGCCCTGTGGCGTTCCACCGTGGCCTTGGCTGTGGCCTGGAAAACGCCCGCCATTGTGATCGATGCATCGTCCGAGATCAACGCCAACCTCATCGAGGATTTCGGTCATATGAGTGAACCCGCAGAAGCATGACGGTGGGGTCAACGTGACCGAACGGTTGTACCTGAATCACCTCGAAGACGGCTACCGAACGGCGTTTGCAGCGACCGTCACATCGATTGACGACACCCGAGTCGTTCTCGATCGAAGTTTGTTTTACCCGCTTGGGGGCGGGCAGCACTGGGACACAGGGACCCTTGAAGGTCCCAACGGGGCCTTGGATGTAACAGAAGTTCGAGGACGCAACGAGGTGCACCACACCGTTGGCTCAGGCCATCAATTGGAGGTGGGTGACGACGTGGTGGGGCGGCTGAATTGGGAGCAACGCTACGCCCACATGCGCATGCACACCGCTCAACACCTCATCAGCGGCACGGTCTACGAAATGTTTGGCGGTGCCCGAACCGTTGGCAACCAAATTCATGCCGACCGGTCGCGCATCGATTTCAACCCCATTGCGTTCAATGATGCGATGTTGGAAGCGTTGACCGACGCGGTCAACCAAAAGATCGACGAACGCCTCCCCGTCACCGACTCAGTCATGACACGGGATGCCATGAACGCCATCATGCCAGCCGACCGCACCAACATGGACTTGCTTCCTGCGCATGTTCAGGAGCTTCGCGTCGTCCAAATCGGCGACCGCGTTGACATGTGTCCGTGTGCAGGAACCCACGTGTTGAACCTTGAAGAATTGGGTCACATGTCGGTGATTGGCAAGAAGTCGAAAGGAAAAGGGACGCAACGGTTGAACTACACCCTCGGTGACGCACTCGCAGCCCGCCCGCCCATCCACGACGTGGTGTGATCAAAAGTCCAGGTCGTCATCCACCAGGGTCTTGGCGTCCTTGAGCGCTTGCTTCAATGCCTCTCGTTTGCCTTGACGTTGACGGACCTCGATGGCTTCCAAGATTTCAACGGCGTCGTCGTCCAACCCTTTCGGTGTGTCCGAAGCCACTTGAATGCGGTCGGTCAGGGCGGTGTCTTCACCTGTGCGAGGACTTCGGTCAACAGGAGCAATCGGTTGACTGGGGACCGTTCGAGCACCGTACTGCTCGAGATGCGATGGGTCCAGAGCGAACATGCCCTCGCCGAGTCGAATGGCGTCCTCCGACGATGCAAGTGTACGGTGCGGCGAGGTTTGGTTGGCGATGTCACGAATTACGTTGGTCTTCTCTTGCTTCTTGAAACGGTCGAACACCGCCATCACATCGTCTTGAGTTGGCAGCGGAGCAGTCGGGTTGAGGGCGTGAGCACGGCGTTGCTGTTCCATCAGGGTCGGCCCGTGCACCTCGTCATGATCGTGGCGATGTGGAGTGGCCGCCATGGCCATGATCTCCTTGGCCAGTTGACCCAGCGGGTCGTCCGCTGGCCGGGCAGCCAGGCGCTCTCGGACCGTTCGGTGGTGGCGGATGCAAGCACCGCATCGCTGCTGGGCACCGGTGTCGGGGGCATCGCACCACAAGCAGCAAGCTTGGAACCCGAGTTCGTGCATGGCTTTGCGCGGCATGGACACGGTGACCGATGCGCACCACGCCCGTCGACCACATGAACTCTCGGATACGAGGATTCAAGATTGCCCGTCCGTTGCAGGCTTCATGGGGCGACGGGACCCGCGTGCCGATGCCCTTGACGATGACCCCTTCAGTGGGTTTCGCTCAACCTCCCAGCGAACGGTGCACCGGGTGCATCAGCACGTGGACCGGGACGGGACCGTTCACATCGATGCCCCCCCGGTCTTTGCCGCAGCCATGGCGCAGTTTTTTGGACAAGAAACATGGCAGCAACCCACCCACCATCAAGGCAAACTCTGGCACTTCAGCGATGTCGAAAAGGAACACCTTCGGTTGGCCATGGGCGCCTTCACGTTGGCGCTCGGGTTCATGGCGGTGGGGGGTTTGGGAGGCCTTGCGCTGTACGGGATGTCAACGTGGGTCGTGATGCTGCTTTTGTCGATGCCCGTGATGTTCGTCGCCATCGGCCCAGCGTTCCTTTTTCACGAGATCGGGCACAAGCTGGTGGCCAAGCGCAACGGTTGTTGGGCTGAATTCCGCGCCGACCCGAAAGGGCTGCAGTTCGGCATTGTGCTGTCGTTGCTGCTCGGCTTCCTGTTCATGGCTCCCGGTGCCGTGATGGTGGCAGGACTGGTCAGTCGCCGTCAAAATGGACACATTGCCGTTGCGGGCCCGTTGACCAACCTTGGTTTGTTCATCGTCGGCATCCCGCTGTGGGGTTTGGTTCTGGGGCTGTCCGGCGCCTTCGATGCACCGGCCGCAGCACTGGCAGAGCGCACGTATTTCCACGATGGACGACTGATCTGGCAGAGCATGCTCATCGATTGCGGGATCTACTGGTTGGGCGCTAACCTCGTGCTGGGATTGTTCAACATGTTGCCGTTCGGCCCGCTCGACGGACTGAAGGTCCGGGATTGGGACGAAACTGCGTTCTTCGCCGTGCTGTTGATCTTTGCCGTGCCCGTGTTCACCATGCTGCTGGGCTACTGGTCACCCACCACCTTGCTCGCCACAGTGGCTGAACCGATCTCAAACTTGGTTCGTTAGGTCGTCCACCCATGGATTGCTGCGGTCCACGGCCCGGTTGTCCCATTGAACGAACGTGGTCACTTCATCGTGCTCGTTTCGAACTCAGAGGTAAGCGTTGAGGACGGGCTCCTCATCGAGGTGGTAGAAGCAGAACGCAGCCCACCACGTGATGGTGTCCAGGGCGTCGACAAGGTTGCTCGTCCCGCTGTGTTCTTCGCCGTAATCCTTGCCGGTGGTGTCCATCCAGGCTTCCATCTCCTCAAGGGTGTCGCAGGTCTGGTGGTAGCACCAATACCCGTCCACCAACCCGCCGAAACCGATGGTGACCGTACCGAGGTTGTCCTGGAAGGTGGAATGGTCGGACCGTGCGGTGGTGTCCTCGTACACGATGATCTCCGGGCGGTCCTTTTCCAGCCAATCGTCGACTTTCCAGGTGGCGGCTTCGTGCCCGTCGCCAAGCAGCGTGGACATTTGTTCCTCGATACCGATGGCATCTGAACCGATCCATTGAGCGAGTCCAACCATGCCGGGTTGGTTCATGACGTCGTGGTCAAGGCTGGGGCCGATGTACACGCGCATGGGCCACACTTCGTCGTCCTTGGGGTACCCGTCTTCATCAATGGCAGGGTCGGGATCGCCGTGTGGAGCGCCGCCACCGCCGGGCCAATTGACACCGGCCATGTCCAAATTGATGTAATTCGTCACCGTGACTTGGGGGTTGCCTTCAGCGACGTAGTATTCGGTCCAGTAGTCTGAACCGCGTTTACCGCCTTCCTCGCCCGACCAGAAGCAGAACACCATGGTGCGACGCGTGTCGAAGTCGGCCATGGCTTCAGCCACCGTGAGCACCATGCTGGTTCCAGCGGTGTTGTCGTACGCCCCGACCCGGGTTCCGTACGTCCGGGTGCCCGTGACGTGCGGGTCGGCGAGCAAAGCGTTGGCCGGGGGGGCCACGTCGAAGTGAGCACCAAACACCATCCATTCATCGGGGTAGACGCTCCCCGTTCGGAAGCCGCAGATGTTGTACGATTCTGGGTTTTGATTGCCAAGAGCGTCGGTGAATTCGTAGCGCTGGACGTCCACGTCCAAACCGAAAGACTCCAAGGTCCCGATGAGGTACTGGGCGCCGTCCTCAAAGGCTGCGTTTCCCTGCCCGGCCCATCGGTCGAGGAAGCCCTGTGCACCGTCGGCAGCATCCGTCAAGTCGACGGTCTGATCGGTGAGCATGTGGAGGTAGTTGTAGGTGGTCCGGCCGTCGACCACACCGGTGGAGTGGCGCGAGCCTTCCGACACATCGTAGGCCGCCGCTTGCATGCGTTCGATCGTCATCAGCACCGGTGTTGAGGTGGTGCTGGCTGAGCGGTTGTCCACACCCATGAACGGGTGTGTGTTGTTGCCCTCACCTTCTTCGGTATTGACCACGACCGAACGTTGGTCATCGTAACCGTCGCGTAGGTACCAGGTAGCCCAGGATTCGTCGACGTTGCGAATGGGGAAAGCCGTGCGCCCGTATTCGCCGAGTTGGAACACGGCAGTGGTTGTGCGCGGAGGTGCGAGCATGTTGAGTTGGACGCTGTCCCCACGCTCGAGTTGCAGCACGGTGGAGTTTTGAACAAATCCGGTGCCATCGTCGATGAACAAGTACGGGACATACACGCTCAGGTCTCGCTCTGCGGCAAAGGTTACGCCCTGAAATTCACCTCCGGCAAGGGTAGCCGGGGTGATGACGATGGCGTCGGGAGCGATCACTCCCCCGTCTTCGTTTTCTCCAAAGCATCCACTCAGCGGGGCCAAGCACATCAAGAGCATCATCACGATGGCCTGAAGTCCACGGTGGCCCGCCATGGTCCGGCGTAGCGGTTCACCTTCTCAAGTCCTCCTCAACCGTGTTGAATGTAGCGTGATAGTTTTGAACATCTCCGCCCGTGATAGAATGGGGCTTCATGGACGCCAGCGATGGTGAATAAAGCGTTCATCACTAGACATTGAACTTCTCGCAGGGCTGTTCAAATCTCACTCTTCTTCGTTGGGGGCCGGGTATGTTTTGGACGCTTTTCGGTCATGAAGAATCGACATCGTAAGCGCCACCGTGCCGACGGTCGCCAACAGAGCAAGCACGACAATCAGATCCTCACGGTCCGAACCGTCGTCAGGTTCAGCGCCGGTTTCGATGGTTTGGTCCTCGCTTTCATCTTCACAGCCTACACCAAAACAGTCGCCAGCCGTGGGCCCGTCTTCCACGTGGACGTCTTCGTGAACCACGACGGTGTACATGCGTGTGGTGTTGGTGCCGTTGAAGGATTGAACGATCCAGTACGTGTGGTTGCCCACCGTGGCATTCGTAGGAACGACGTATGTCGTCGACGTGAAGCACCCCTCGTCCACCTTTGAACCGTTTTCGTCAAGCTCACAGGTGTTGGTCAGCACCGAACTGGTGTAGTCCAGGCTGGCGTTGTAGGCGCCGTTCATGTCGGTGTCAAATTGGACGGTGATCGAAGCGTTGGTGCGCGTGTCCTCCATGCGGAACCAGAGGGCGTTGCCTTGCACGAAGGCCGCATCGGACACGTTGCCGTTGATGGCGCCGGTGTCGTTGACGATCACCGTGAGCGTCTTTTGCTCGTGTGCCTGCGCGTGGCCGACCGCCAGGCCGAGCAACAACACGGCCGCCAGGAACGCGATGAGGCGCATGGGCCGTCCACGAAGCAGTGTGATAAAGACCAAACGGAGGCACAGTCACGGCACTGCATGGGCGGGAAGGAGACGGCGCTGGCCCTGTGCGTGTTGGTTTTGATTTCCTCCGTGACCGTCCTCGTCCTCGGTGAAGGCGACGCCACCGGTGAAACCCAACCCAACCCCTCGTTGGCCAACGGCGATCCGCTCTTCCAGGGCGAAGGCCACGACCACAGCAACGCCAGCCAGCACGTGGCCGGCTCCGACAACATGGAACTGCTGGATTTCAACCCCCTGACCACGCCGGGCAACGCCGAAGTCCAGGTCGCTTCCACGGCCGACGGCCGAACGTATGCCTACTTGGCAGGCTGGAACGATATGCACATTGTGGACGTGACCGACCCGGAAAACACCGAAGTTGTGGGCGTGTTCAACGACCCCAACACGCAGGTGCTCGACGTCAAGTACCTCGAGTACAACGGTCGCGAGTACATCATCCAGCAAAACCAACTCATCGACCCGGGCAACGCCGACCCCAACGTGGGCGAATGGAGCGAACCCTCACAGGTATCGGCGGTCTTGATCGATGTGACGGACAAAACCAACCCCACGTGGATCGATTCCTGGTACGACGTGGACCACCCCACCGGCCCGCACAACCTCTACACCCACATGATCGACGGTGAGTGGTACCTGTTCATCGCCAACCCCGATTACGGCGAGTGCAACGATTCCATCGGAGAAGCCTGCGGGGGTGTCACCATCGCCCACCTCAACCTGGACGGCTCTGCGGCCCGAAACCTCAACGGTGTCCCTGCTTCAGGCCTTGGCCACACCATCGTGAAGGTGGGCGAATACGAGGTGGCTTGGTCGACGACGCGTGGTGGGTGGATCTACATTCACGACATGACCGTCCAAACGTGGCCGGGTGAAGACCCCACGGATCCGCGTTTTGGTCGCACTTTTGTCTACGGCAGTTATTGGGAAGCAGGCCTTCGCATCGGCGACGTGACCGACGTTCCGCATCCCGTGCATTCACCCGGAGCCTACACCGTTCATGCGACCCTGTGCAAAACCGGCCAAGGTAACCCGCTGTTGTGCCGGTGGCGAGCGCCTGAAGTGGGCCAGTGGATGGATTTCCTCGACCTTGATGAGGACGGCCAACCCGACAGCGGGACCACGGGCAACGAAAACGGTGGGCGCGTGTCCTACATCCATTACGCCGAACCCTACCCCGAAATGGTGGATTTGTCCCACGTCGGTTACTCGGACGAACCCGTCCACCTGGTCACAGCAGCGGTGGAAGTGTTGTCCACCCATGTGGGGACCGGCATCATCTACCTCATTGACACGACGGACTACGTCCTTGAGGACGGTCAGTTCAGGTTCCTACCTCGTTTAATTCGTGATTGGGAGATTCCGTACGCCGAGGACCACTGCTATGGGGCCGATTGCGAAGCACACCCCAACGATGACGAGTGGCTCCTGTTCTCCCCTCACAACCTCGACACCACGCACTTTGAGACCACCGAATCCACCGACCAAAGCCATGGCGGCGGTTGGGACGGCCGTCTCTACATTTCTCACTACCACGCCGGCTTGTGGGTCGTGGATGTCGAAACCCTCGTTGCGCCCACGGACCCAAACGACCGCGTTGGAACCCACGCCGAGGCCACTGTGGCGTACTACTTGCCTCACGGTGAGGACGGCACGCCATTGGATTCCAGTTTCTACGACTTTGGCTGGGTGCCCTTCCTGTGGGCGGTCGAGCATCACGATGGGATCACGTACGCCTCTTGTATTTCCACCGGCCTTTACCTCGTTCAGCTGGACATCGATGAACCGTACCGTTTGGAAGGAACGCTATGACCAAATCGCTCATGACCGTGGCAGTAACCCTGTGTTTGCTGTTGGCCGGATGCACCGGGCCTGACATTGCAGCACCGTGGGCACCTCATGGCGACCCCATCGATTCGGTCCAGGTCAACGACTTCACCC
>Ga0255762_10001140_pt1 | contig 23359 bp, 16 predicted proteins | sample 101ome_16_FD_179962 | JGI IMG/M metagenome (GOLD analysis project Ga0255762, IMG submission 179962) | Coastal salt marsh microbial communities from the Groves Creek Marsh, Skidaway Island, Georgia - 101401AT metaG (version 2) | ecosystem: Environmental > Aquatic > Marine > Intertidal zone >...
ACAGGCTCAGTAACTCACTATTCTACTCAACATTTCGATAAAGGAGATGAAGATTTAGATATGGATGTTACAGACATAGTTAAAGATTGGTTGAGTGGAGGTTCTCAAAATAATGGATTTGCTGTAGCTTATGCTAGAGAGTATGAATTAGACAGTGGAGATACTAGATATTTGTCTAGATTTTACACAGAAAAAACAAATAGTACTTTTAAGCCTTTTATAGAAGTAGTCTATGACAATCAAATAATTAGAGATGATAGAGTTAGGGTGGCTAACGATAGAACTTCAAGATTATTTTTAAGTGTTTATAGTGGAAATACATCTGCAAATTATTTTTCTGCAGGTACTGTTTCTATAAAAACAATGTCTAATGTTGATGTGTATACTGGTTTAACTCCAACATTATTAACAAAAGGTTTTTACTATGTAGATGTTTTAATGAGTGCAGCTACCAAGTCTCAAAGATACAAAGATGTGTGGAGTGACGTAACATTTAATCCGGGAGTAGATAAACAAAATTTTGAACAAACATTTCAAATTTTAGGCAGTTATTACACTAACTATCCAAAGAAAACAAATGATTATGTTGTAAGTTTATATGGAATACCTAATAATGCTATAATAAAGAAAGGGGAAGTGATGAGATTGTATGCAGACACTAGAGTTAATTATAGCACAAGAACTCCTAATGAATATTATGGACTAGAATACAGATTAGTAGAAAATCAAATAACTGAAGTTATACCGTGGTCAGAATTTAATACAATAGTGTCAGAAAATTGCTCTCAATTTTTTATTGATGTGGACACTTCTTGGTTAATGGATAATCAAAATTATCAAATAGAACTTAGAGTTAATGAATTAGGCACAAAAAAGGTTTTAAATGAAAGTGTTTATTTTGCTATTTCAATAGATTAAAGTTGACTTTTTATAAATTTTGTTTATAAATTAATTATAGAGTTTTTTAAGTTTTATGTCAGAAAGTATAAAGAAAATAACGGTTAATAGAGACATTCTTGTAGGAACATATTTTACAAATGTAGATATTGACCCTAGACTTTTAAGAAGACTTTTTAAATCAAGAGGATATACCAATACACCTATAACAGGACCTTGGAAACAAATTTTTGAAGAAGGTCAAGAAGCTTATGCAGTAATAGGAAATGACAATCAAGTAGTTGAACTTTTAGATAAAATAGACACTTCTTATTTTAGAAGAAAACCTTTAACTACAGAATATGAATTTTTAGACAAACAAGAAGTTAAGAGTGTTATAAAAGGAAAAAAATATTCTGTAAAATACAATGATGTAATAGCAGATGTAAATCAAATAAATGCAAAATCCGCATTCAATAACGAAGCTCAAATAATTTCTGGAGATAGTGGCTATACAGGAGTTTTCTTTCAAAGAGAAAAGCAAGAAGATTATAATGTAGACATATCTTTAATAAGAAGTTATGATACATTAGATACGTTAAGTGTAAAAAACAATCCATTAGCATCATTTCCAGAGCAAAACTCAGATACAGGAGTTGTTATGGGAACTTTATATGCTAGACAAAAAATATCAGATGAAAGCGGAGAAAGAGTTAAGATACCCTTACAAAATGTTCCTGTTATAATATTTAATCCGTCTGACCAATTTCCAACTGTAGCCTCTTTAGATGAAGAAGGAGATAGAATTACTCTTAATTTTATAGAAAATTCTAACATTCAAGATTATGCAGATGAATTTTCTTTTGTTACAGATTTTGGCTCTGAAAATGCAAGGAAAAAATTAGGTAGAAAACTAAAGCAAGGATTAGAAAATGTAAATCCTATACTAAAAAATAAAAACTCAATAAATGTACCAGAACAATATTTGTACTCTACTGTTACAGATGAAAATGGAGAATTTATAATAGAAAATGTTCCTGTTGGAAATCAAATATTAATGTTTGAAGTTGATTTGTTAAAACAAGGTATGACAAAAGATGAGGTTCAATTTAACTTTTTTCCTTACCCAACATCTTCAGGCCCAAATGTTGATGCTGTTCCTCATTTTTATTTTAGACAAATACCAGTTGGGGTAAGACCTTCTTGGGGAACTTTTAGTACTGGCTATACACAAATTGATATAACTGCAAGTATAGATATGAGAAAGTGGAGTACATATTATGTCTCTCCAATAGCAAATGATGGTAAAAACTTATCAGAATTACTAGCATCAGGAAATTTTGACTCCTTAAATGTTCTTGTAAAAGACATGACAAAAGAAGGTTATCCACTAGTAAATGAAATGGTAGAGGTTTTAGATATATATAGTAGAGATGAAGCACAAAAGACTGGGTGGTTTAATCAAGTTCAAACAACAAAATATCAAGCTCAATTTAGAGGGGATGGATGGAAAGCTTTTAGGCTTCCCGCAAACTTATATGACCCTGAAGGTTACGCCTCTAAAGATTCTGCAAGAAATGGACTGTCAAGCAGAAAGGGAGTTTGGCTTTCTGCTTATGAGATGAAAATGCTTTTTGGAGGAGATGTTGAAACTCCTCTTTATAGAGCTACAGGATTCTTAAGAAAAGAAATTACACAACAGACTGCCCTTCAACAAAAGGCTAGTCACTTTGACATAAATAGAGGACCAGGTTCAGGAAAGGAAGATGCAACAGGTCAACCACCAGAAAGTTCCTTAAATCAATTTCCATACGAAAGACCTTGGACAATAAACTATCCAAACAAATATAGCATACCATCACAACCAAAAAATTCTGAAGGAAAAAATTATAATATAAAACTTCAGCCTAGATTCCAAGATGGAGATATGCCAGGCTTATTTATATATGAAGGCGAAGACGACAATGTAGGTCATGGATACGCTACAATGATAGGTTTGGATTCAAACGAATTTTTGTTTAATAGATTTGGAACTGTAGTAACTAGATATAGAATTTATAAATATGAAAACAATTCAAGGTGGGATGATGAATGGTCTAACGGTTTTAGACCTTATTATCACCAAGGCAATTTTGGAACTGAAGCAAATTATGAAGTAAAAAATGGAGAGCAATATCAAAGGGTTGAGGCTGGGTTTTCTTATTGGCTAAAACCTGAAGGTTGGGGAAGAGTTCAATCTGAAGGATGGGGAGATTTTATGATGAGTTCAGATATAAATGATAAATATTCACTTCCTACTGAAGATTTTAGACCAAAAAGTTACTTACAGTCTGTAAGTTCTGTTTTTAGAGATGGAGAAAAATTATATTTAAATTTAGACGCAAGTCTACCAAATTGGTTACGAGCAGGAGCTTTAGATATTTATAGAGTAATAGATGATGAGCCAGAAGATTTAATAAATCCAAGACCTCCTGAAATTGCCAAATTTATAAAAATAAACTGTGGTGATGTCTTAAAGGCAAACGATAAAGAAAATAACGATAGAACTGAATTGAGAATAGGTACTAAAAATAGACAAGTTAGTATTGCAACTGATATGACTATTGAAATAAAAAACCTTGGAAGTGTAGAGAGGTCAGTAGATGTTGGTGGTGTTAAAAAGTCAATAGAACCTAATGGGGTGGCTGAATTTAATGTAACGACTGGCGCTCAGATTACATTAAGAACAAACACAGATTATGACGCTCTTGAAAATACATATGAAAAAGTGTCTTATCAAGTTAGATGTTTTACTTCAATAAAACGAGCAGGAGTAAGAAGTTCAAATTATCTTAACATTTATGAAGATGGTCAGCCCAATTCTACAGTACAAACTTTTTATTTTGTTACTCAAGTTAGCGGAGGTCAAGGAAATGTAAAATTGGATAGTGATAATAATTTTAAAAAATGTGGCGGTAACAATGGGTTTACTAGAAATGGTACATACTTTTTTAATGGAATTTTGGTAGAAGCTTCTGGAAAGTCTAATGCAACTATTGACCTTGACACTGTTTCTATAGAAACACAGTGTAGTACAGGTGGTTTTGGAATTAGAAGAACAAGTTAAAAGAGTCAATAAATGAAAGAAAAAATAAAAATAGTATTAGGCAAAAAAGATGTTTTCCCTTACGAAAACAATGATACTTTTGTTAATTTAGAACTTTCCAGAGATTCTGATGAATTAGTAAATGAAATAATAAATAATAATTTTAATTTAAATGACCAATTTATAAAAGAAAGAGAAAGGTCTTTAAAGTTTTGTGTTTATGGGATTTGTGAAGCTAATTTTGCAAATACTGAAAATACAAACATACAAATATCAACAAATCATTTAGATTCAATTTATGCTCCTAAATTTAGCACAAACATAGAGCCTAAAGCTTTTCATAATATAAAAACTGTACCACTATCATACAATGGCAGACTAAGTAAAAACATATTTTTAAACAAAAAAAGTTCTTATTATTTTATTTTTGAATTAAGTCCTATTAGAATTAATAATTTAGGAGAAACTAAAGAATTAATTTTAAAAATAAGAAATGATAGAGATAAGGTTTATGCTAATATAAAAATCCCTTTTTTACATTATAATTCAGAAGGAGTTAAAATACCTTTTGGTACAGAAACTGTAGAAATTGATTTAAATGGTAATCAAACTATTGTAGATAATGATTATAAATTTCTTTATGATACTCATTGGATTAGAGCAGATTTAAATTTGCTTAGACCTCCTAAAGTTTCTTTTTTAAATTCTTTAGAAAATGAATTTATAAATAATGCAACTTCTTTATTACAAAACCCTCAAATACAAAACACTTCTAAAGAAGTTATAGATGAGCTTCAAAATTCTATAAATAATTCATTTCAGTCTACAGATATAAACAACGCTACTATAGAAGAAAGTTTTGGAAAAGTAGATGAAAATTTTTCAGAGCCATTTGAATTTTTTGTAAAACTAGATTATCCTAGTGTATATGGAATAGAAGAAGTCGATGTTATTGTAAAGGAAGATGGAACAGTAAGAAACCCTAATAAAGATTTTATTTTTACAACTAAAACTTTAAAATGGGATATAGGAGAGCAATATAAAAAAGTATCAGTAGAAATTGTTGATGATTTATTTGTAGAAGATACAGAAAATGTAACGTTTGGGTTTAATAATTTTAAATATGTAGATGAGAGCGATACGAATAATGAATTCTTTTTAACAATAGAAGACAAAGACAAGCCTATACCTGTTAGGTTTGCAATACCTTCACAAGAAGTTCTTGAAGGCGACAAAACTCTTTCTATAGATGTTTTTCTGGATAGACCAATGAATGTTCCAAATCAAACAGTAACAGTATATGCTGATTTGGCTGAATCTACAGCTATAATCGGAGAAAATTTTTTAGGAACTGACTCTACAACTGTAAACACCACAGTTGAACAAGTTAACTATACAATAAATATAGATGTAAATACAAGAGTTCCGTTTCCTTCACTTTTTGGAGGTTCAAATAAGGCAGGTAAAATTGTAAGAAAAGATGGTGGAAGTTTTTTAGATGATGGATTTTCTGTAGGTTCTGTAATAACATATAATTCACAAAAAAACGGAATTCCTATAGATACAAATTTAGAGATAAAAATAATAGAAGTAACTACAGATACTTTACTTTTAGAAAATGATTCACTTTTTTATAGTAGATTTCCTAATAGAAATGAAAATATAGAAGCAAGCTTTTCTTTTGAATTTGAAAGAGAGATTTTTGGAAAGTTTGAAAAAGTAATTAGCCTTAGAGAAGGAGTTTCTAGTTTTAAGTTTGATATTGATATATTAAATGATTTTAGTTATTCTAACGATTTAAATATAAAATTAAAACTTAAAGACCCAACTCAAAACGCTATTATATCACCAGACGTTGAAAATGAGCATATCATAACCATAAAAGATTCAATGATACCAAATTTTACTAGATTTGTGATTCCTGGAAATAAAGAGAAGGGTTTTGGAATGTTTAGAATGAACGATTATTTACTAACAGAGAGGCAACAGTTAAATTTACTTTGTATAGACGCACCTCCAATAGTTCCGCCCAGTACTCTTACTCCTGGTGCTCTTACTTCAGATTTTAAATATACAATAACTGTTACAAATTTAGGTGAACCTATATTTATTGAGGATGAATCTTTTAATATAGACCAAAAAGCTGAATCGATAGAATTATCTTTTCCAAAAGGAACAAAATACGTTGGAACTAATGAGATTGTAACTTCATTTAATGTTGAAACTTATTCTACAAGTTCAACCAGCCAGCCAGAAATAAGTGCTGGATTTAAAACTGTAAAAATAGATTTGCCTTCTAATTTTGGTCTAAAAAAACAATTGAATCAATTTTTAAAAACTAAATATAAAATTCAAATAGAAGCAGAGCCTATTCAGTCTACCAGCAGTTTTGCTAGTACTGTCGCTTTTGGGCAACAAACCACAGAGACAGCATTTATAAATTCTAGAAAATTTAGCAAAGTAACTATTGATTTAGACCCTAATGGAAACGAAGCTACACCTTTAGCTAAAAATTCTACATATTTCTTAACTAGTAGATTAGAATCTATTAATACTAGAATATTTAGAATTCCTACAGGCGTAGAGCAGACAGAAGTAGTTGATGAGAATGGAAATGTTATTACATTTAATCTTCCAACTAGCATACTTCGACCTAGAGATGAAATTGTAATACCAGCACTACCACCTGTTACATCATCAAACATTCTAAAGAGAATAGAAATGAATGGAACTGTATTTTTGTCTGATGTATTTGAAAATCCTAATGTTAATCCTACAGGTTTTTTTGCAGGAGGAATTTTTGGAGAAACATACACTAAAGTTTTAGAAAGAAAATTTAGTAAATCACAAATAGAATACATAACATGTAGTGCCACTACTTATAATGATACTCTTATACCTTGTGAAGCTTTTCCAAGTCCTTATACATCATCTCAAGAACAGTTTGATGCGTTACAATCTACATAAACAAATAAATAAATCATTAATATTTATTAATATATGGAAGATGTTCAAAGACATAAAATAAGAATAAATAAATTTGAAGGTGGTATTATAAGAACTGATGGAGTTATAGCGGATACTTACGATAAAGACTTCTATATAACTATATCTATATTTAAAGATATAACCATAAACGAATATGTAGATATTGAAATAGACCCTTTAAAAACAGAAGTTCAAAGACAATTTGTAAATCCTTATTTTATAGAGTTAGGATTTTTTAGAGATATAAAATCTGTAACACCAAAACAAAACTCAATCGACTCTTCAGTTGAGGTTAAAGCTCAAAAATATGGAATAAAAATAAATAAATGATTAGGAGGTATAAAATATTAAAAAACTTTGGAACTTTAGATGCACCTAGACCTGAGCCAACTTCTAAATTAATAAACCAATCTGGTTATTTAGTTTATGATAATGCATCAATAACTCCTAATCAATTAGTTGACGAAAACAATGTAATACAATATTTAGAAAACCCAGACAATGCTAAGGTTACAAATGCATTTGTAGAATATTTAAGAAACGCACTAACACCAGAAGAGTTTGAATTTATATATACTAAACCTTATAAAGTATATCCTCTATTAAATAATTATTACGAACAAAAGGTAAAACTTAACGAAAAGCCATCTGAATTTCTTTTGTATTATAGTTTGCTTTCTACAAAAAATGTAGAATTTAAGGATAACAATTTTGATTACGAAACTAAAGAAAGAATAAACAAATCTTTAAATAAACTTATACAAGTAAATAGTGGTTCTACAGAATTAGAAATACAATATGAAACACAAGGAAGTCGAGTAGACGGAAGCACTTATGACGTATTCCAATCTGCAGGACAAAATTTTGAATTAACTTCTGGAGATACGCAAGATGATTATTATCTATATATACAAATAGACCAAAAAATAGGTCAAGTTTTATCAACAGATTATTCTAAATATTATGCAGACTGCATAGAAGATGGAGTTGTTTTAAAAAATTGTTTTGTAGATTTAAATAAAAAAACTGACCCTTTTGAAGTTTGGACTGATAACTTTTTTAATAGCACAAATAAACAAAGAGGTGGATTATCACCAGCCAAAGGTTCAAAAAACTCTAAGTCTAGCAGTAGAAGGCGATAAACAAATAACTCCTGAAGCTATTCAAAAATCTTATAAAACAAAAAACGAATAAATCTTTCAAAATATTTTTAATTCATTATATTTATATTAAATAAAAGATTGTTATGAGTGTAGGTATATACGGTACTAAAAAACTTGCAGATGTTACTGCTGAAGATGTAGATATATTATATGCATATAGCCCAGATAGAGAGTCTACAGGTGAACTATCTTTTAAGCCATTATATGATACTATTAGTGAAAATGATTTGCTAAAAATGTTAGGCGCTGATGGAATGTATAAATTAAGACTACCATCAAATGTATTTACAGAATTAGGATTTTACTCAGTAGTAATAAAGCCAAAAACTTTTAGATTACAAATAACAGATTGTTCAGTTGTTGTTACAGAAGATGAAGTTGGAGTTCAAATTTCTAAAAAAGGAATTATAATACCTTCATCTCAATTTAAAAAAACAAATACTTTAGTTGGTTGGTCTATTGAATATATAGACAAGAATACTGGATTAAAAATAAAAAATTCTAATAAAATTATAACTAGTAGTGATTTAGTTTCTCCTGCAACAAATAACAATACTGTAAATAGAGGGGCAATTAGTTATGTGCTAGACCCAGCAGGAGCTAGTTTGTTTCTAACTGTAAGTCCAGACGAAGGAAGCTTGGTTTCTGGAAAGGGTGGAGGAAATATAGGTTCAGCTGGTCAAGAAATATTCTTAACCAATACTTATTTCGACCCAGTTCATATAGAAGTTGAAATGGTAGAGCATGATGTTAAAACTCTATCTTATGCACTTTATGGAAATACAACAAGAGATAATTCAACTGGTATATTAACTTATTTTGATGAGAATGGAAATATCTACAGACAATATAACTTATATACTAGAAAGAAAGATTTCAATGATGGAAGTGTAGATATTAGACAAATTAGAGAAACTATTAATGTAAATCAAGATTTCAGAACAATATCACAAGGTCTTGATTCATAATTATAAACCTGTTCCGTAACAAATAATAGCAGTAGAACCAGACTTAATAAGAGTTACAGATGTATGTATATCACTACAAACATTTAATTGGCCGTTTGTTACACCGTTTAAGGTGTAATTAGACCCAAAAGGAACAGTTGCTCCAATTCTTACGCTTCCACCTGTGCCATCTTTTATTTTTATCATTTCGAATGTAGTACCTTCTGGCACTTTACTGCCAATCAGACTAGTTAAATTAAAGTTGTATTGCCCAACAGCGCCTCCTCCTGTTAAATCATCTTTAATAAAAATTACCTCATCTCCTAAAGTATATCCTTTTGTTGGGCTTGTGCTATAATCGCTATTAGTTATAGTAACTTGCCTAACGCTTTTAATTCTACCATTAGTTTTTGTTATGCCATTTACTGTTAAATCTTCTTGTATTATAGTGTCTCCACTTACTATTAAATCTTCTTCTATTGTAGTATCTCCAGATATTACAACGTCACCACTAACAGTACCTCCAGTAAGAGCTAAAAAAGAACCTTTAACATTACTTATATTTCTTGCTAAAGTTCTTTTATTAACAGCATCTTTATCATATAAAGGGTCTGCTAAATTTTCTCCTCTATTATTTCCAAAATCTACTCTAGCCATAATTATTTAAATAATATTTGAACTATACCATAATTTCCATCATAGTCTTTTATTGATTTTAGTACATGGTAATCAGTACCATTTATAGCCATACCATTAGTGTCAAAACTAACTTTATCAGTATTTATTTGTTCAGAAGTTCTAACATGTAACTTTCCTAATAAACCAATTGGAGACCATTCTTTTCTTTCTTCTCTATCTTTATATTCTTGATTTATGTCAAAGTCTGGATTTATTCTAGGCACTTTTTTGTCTTTAACAAATTCTTTATCATCTAAATCTCCATTATATAAAACTCCTGAAACATTATTTCCTGAAGGATATTCTATATAAGCTGTTTCATTATCGCTTATATAAACTTCTGTTTGACCACTGTTTACCTTGTAAACCTTATAAGTATCTATTATATTTCTTCCAAACTCATCAGATAAGAATGTATTTTTCCATTTAAAAACTTGAGTATCAGCTATCACACCAGGATGTGAAGAAACTATTCCTATTATATTAGAATTTCCAATTTCTATTTTATCATTAACTATAGATGCTGCATATCCATATCTTTTTTCGTTGTTTGGATTTCCATCATTCCATTCAAAATACTCAGCGTAATCTGCAGTACCTACACTTAAGCCGCCAAGCCAATACCCTGTAAAGCCTGTAGTATTGCAATCTAAAACTATTGTTCTTGCGCCAGAATCACCAGCTTGAAAAGATTCAATATAATTGATATCCTCTGCAACAAAGTTTTCACCAGCGAGATATAAAAAATCTCTATTAGTACTATCATTAGCAATTACTACATTTCCACCTAAAGTGACCGCATTAGACAACCCATTCCCTCCAGTAGGGCAAGCCAAGATGTTACTATCACCTCCTAAAATAATATTATTATCAAATCCAAACCCTCCAGATAAATCGTGGGACCTATTTATATAATGGCTTTCTCCTCCAATTATAACAGTATTAGATTGTTCAGGGCCAGTAATAAGATTTAATAACCCTCCAACTATAGCAGAATTGTTTAAATCAGGCTCGTTAGGAAGCCACCCAGAACCATTATATTTAGTAATCCTCTGTTGATTTCCTCCAATTATAACACAATTGTTTGTATAATTATCATTACTATCTGTTGGTACTGTGGTAAAATTCGAACCAGAACCAATATTGTTAGTTCTACCACCTATAATTGAACCTCTATCTGAATATCCAACATAAGAGTCTATAGCGCTTAATATAGAACATGTATCAGAACGAAATATATCATTTCGGTTAGACCCAATATAACTAATAGAACCACCAACAATAGAAGACCTAGTAGCATTTGTTATATAGCCAGCTGTTCCTGCCATTACTAAATTACCTTCGTTTAGAGGTGCAACCTTACCTACTGTACTTAGGGTATTTTCTATTTCAGACCTTCTTGAACCAATTATAAAAGAACTAGTAGCACCACTAATCCAAGAATCATCAGAAGCAATAATAGCAGAATCGGTACTTACTGTATAATCAGTAATACCCGTTTCATCTCCATCTTCAATAAGACAATCTAATGAAGCAATTATAGATTGACCAGCACCCAGATTATTATCATTTGAAGCAATACTAGAATTTGAAGAAGCTAAAATAGTAACTTTATTAGCATAAGAGCTACCATCACTAGGATATACATTGCAGTTTTCTGAGTATATAAAACTATTATCAGACCTATTTATAGTATTTCCTGAACCTCCAACAAAAGAATGGTCTGATTCCAATAAATTATTATTTGAACCCTCTACGTGTGTCGCGGTTGCACCAGCTATATCATTATCTGAACCAATAACTCTTGAATAGCTTGAAACTAATCCAATAGAATTTCTTGCTCCTTGAACCATGGTAAAAGAAGAAGATGTAGAATTTTCATCAGATGGAGAAGTTAAAGATAAAACATCATAAAAAACAGTGCCACCAGTCCAAAAGCTATTAAGCTCAGTAATTGCATCGTTAACTTTAATTCTTCCTTCATTAAAAGTGTCACCAGTAAGTAATATTTCAAAAGCCATTTTTAATTTTTTTTATAATCATTTAAATAACACTCTAACTATTCCATAATTTCCATCATAGTCTTTTGTTTTTTCTAAAACATAATATGAACTACCATTTATAGCCATTCCATTAGCATCAACATCTACTTTGTTTCCTGTTATTTGTTCAGATGTTTTTACATATAATTTTCCTAAAAGCCCTATAGGAGACCATTCTTTTCTATCTTTTCTTGCTATATATTCTTCATTTTTATCAAAATTAGGATTCATTCTTGGAAATGTTTTTGTTCTAACAAATTCTTTATCTGAATCATCTCCATCATAAAACTCTCCCATTATATCTATAGGTGAAGGTGGATAAGAATATTTATTATTATTTTCGTCTATATAAATTGTAGCATCTGTTTTGCCACTTATTTTTACTTCATAAACTTTATAAGTATCATAAATTATTCTATCAAAATCATCTTGTAAATAAGTTTCTTTCCATTGTAGACTGGCAGAATCTCCAACCACTGCTGGATTTGCTGATACAATTCCTAATATATTTGAATTTCCTATTTCAATTTTTCCTCCTACTAAAGAAACAAAATAACCAACTCTATCTTCATTAGAAGCGTTTCCATCGTTCCATTCAAAATATTCAGCATAATCGGCAGGACTACCAACGTTTATGGCATCTTCTAAAAGTCCTTGCCCATTGCTCATATTAAATCTAACTGTTTTATTTGCATAAGCAGCAGACCCAGCAGCGGCATAACCCATAATGATTTGGTTATCAGTAGGAGTTGTACAGCCAAAAAATCCACATGGACGTGTTAGAGTTCTAGAACTCGCTATCATAATGGTATTGGTAGACGCACTAATTGTACTGCTATTACAACCAATCATAACATTATTATCATCCCCAGTAGTACCAAAAATCACACAATCATCACTTGCAATCATAACACTATTATCAGAAGCTGTAGTTGGATTACCGTCTAAGTATCCTACAGTACTATTAAAGCTAGCAATAATTGCGTTGTTTTCACCTCCTTGTATACGATTTCGAGCACCACCTAGAATTACACCATGTTTAGCACCAGCAAAAGCTAAAGAAGCTCCATAACTATCTATTATATTTCTATTTCCTCCAATAATTGCAGAATCTTTACTAGAAAAAGCATCTGAAGCAGTATTTAATGTGTTCTTAATTTCATTTCTATCACCCGCTAAAATTAAGCTATGTTCTAAAGTTTGACCTGTAGAACCTATAGATGAAACAATAGAAGATGTTGTACCAGTTCTTATTGCGTTTGGACCTATACCTGAAACAGAAGACCCAGTTATACCACCTAGTATAGTACACCCTGCTGAATCAGAAATTTGATTATCATTACCGCCAGCAATAGCATTCCAAGCAAAAAGACCATTATCTTCATTATATATAGTATTTCCCCTACCTCCTAATATGCTATTATAACCAACTCCACCACCTCCTGAAACGTTGCTTTCAAGTGTATTAGATACACCACCACCAATAAAAGCCCATTCATTATTTCGTATAGTGTTCCACTACCTACAAATATGGCAGTATGTTGAGACGCATCTGTACTATCTTCAACAATAGAATTTTGTTGTCCACCAACTATTGCTGTATATATAGAAGCAGTATTGTTATTTTCTCCAAAACAAAAAGAATAAGGTCTACTAGCAACAGAGTTTATTCCACCTGCAAAAGCGCTCCCACCAGCTGTGGTTCCCGAACCTATAGCATGACCATAACTTCCTGAAACAGTTGTTAACTCACCTTCAGCAAAAGCAAGACCAGATGGTGTTCCATTGGCAGTAGTCCCAGAGCCTGATGCGTAAGAATAATCTCCAAAAGCAGTATTAGCACTATTGCTAATAGCAACAACAGAATAAGCACCAGTATTACCAGATGCCCAAAGACCAGTAGTAGCAGAAAAAGCACCATTAATTAAATCAACTGCTTCAAATGTAGTATTGCTTGTAAGTATTAATTCTGGCATCTTAATTTATTTAAATAATATTTTAACAACTCCATAACTTCCGTCATAAGGTTTTTTGTTTTCTAAAACATAATAATCGTTTCCATTTATTGCCATTCCATTAGAATCAGCACTAACTGTTGCTCCTGTTATTTGTTCAGAAGTTCTTACATTTAATTTACCTAATAAACCAATTGGAGACCACTCTTTTCTTTCTTCTCTAGATAAATAATTTCTTTCTGGGTCATAATTTGGATTTATTATAGGAATACTTTTGTTTTCTACGAAGCTTTTCCTACTTATATCTCCACTATATAAAGTTCCTGGTACGTTTGTTGGATTAGGTGGCTCACTATAAACTTTATCATTAGAGTCTATATATATTTCTAATTCTTCATCCTCTAATTTGTAAATTTTATAATTATCATATACTCTATTGCTCCACTCATCTGTTATATACATTTCTTTCCACTTAAAACTAGCAGCATCACCAACAACAGCAGGAGTGGCTGATACAACTCCTACAATATTACTATTTCCTATCTCTACCTTTTCACCAATTAAAGAAGTAAAATAACCAACTCTATCTTCATCAGAAGGGTTTCCATCGTTCCACTCAAAATATTCAGCATAATCGGCAGGAGCACCAGCATCAGCAGTACCTGTAAAATAACCTTGACCTACCGTTCCGTTGAATGCTACTTTATTGTTGGTTGTTGATGGAGTGTTAGGAAGTACATCATCATATGCAAGCAACCAAGTGTTTCCACTAAATTGTTTATTTTTACCACCAGAACCCATAAGAACAAAATTTCCTACTATACCACCACCACCAAAACCTTCAATTTTATTGTCGTAACCTCCTATTATTGCTGAATGTTGAATTGTATATTGAGAAGATGAATTTTTTTGACCTATTGTATTGCTAACTCCACCAATTATTGCACATTCTGTTACACCATAACCAAGTAAAGATTTTTGCGCTATAGTGTTTCCACTTCCTCCTATTATTGCACTGTTATCAGTTCCAATAATTTCATTTCTTTGACCTGCTACTAAAACAACGTTTTCCGCATGCGCATTAGATATACCAGTAATTTCATTTGATATAGCATTATTTGCTCCACCAATAATAGCTGAATTTTCAGAAGAAATATCTCCAGAAGAAGCAGGAGTTATACTACTACTATTTGAAGAGATAATTGAACTAGTTAATCCTCCACTTATAATAGAATCTCTAGAGCTTATAATAGAAGAGGTTGTAGAACCAGATAATTTATTTCTGTAATCAATAACAGCGACAGCATCACTACCTCCACCTACAATTATAGAGCCACCAGAATTTTCTATAATATTCTCAGAACCTGATATTATACCTGAACTTTCTACATAGCTATCATTTACAATTCTTGTACCGCCAGCAGCAAAGTAAGTACCACCAACAATAAAACTATATTCAGAGTTTACAATATCAGAAAAAGGACCCGGTGATATCATAATATTTGCTGCTTCTGTTTTTCCAGCAAAAGGAGAAGTAATAGATTGACCTTGTTTAGAACCTCCAAAAATACCACTATTAAAAGTATCTACAGTTCTATTAAGCCCTCCTAATAATACAGAAGTTCCACCACTAGCTATATGATTGCCTCCATCAGCTTCGCCAAAACAAAAAGAAGTTACTCCTGTTGCTTGCAAAGAATCTACACCGTTATCAGGACCACCTCCTGCAAAAGATTGGTCACCTGTTGCCTCAGCTCCATAACCAAAAGCCCAAGAAGCAATACCGCTTGACAATGTATCTCGTCCTTGAGCATGGGAGTTTCTATTTGTAGCATCTGTTCCTGAGCCAAATGCTGTAGAACCATCACCACTGGCTAAATTTGCTGGCGAAGCTATTTGCTCAATAGAATTTACCCCAGTACCTCTTTCAAAAACATATGACGCAGCATCATTGGCATCATTAATTTTAATTCTACCTTCATTTACATTATCACCAGTTAATATTAGTTCTGACATTTATTATTCTTTTTTATATAAATATTACTATCTATTTTTAATCTATTAATTTATTTACATAATTTAAAATGTAAATACTATACAAAAATACAATCTCCCACATCTGCAAAGGTTGTTCCTGTGCTACCCCACAATAAGTTTATTGTTAATTCAAGACCTGTTGTGTCTCCATCTATATCATAAGGTTGTGGTGTATCAGCATAACCAGGTTTTGTAACAGTAACTATACCAGCACCACCAGCAACATTGTTTACAGTATAATTACCATTAGAATCTGTAATTGCAGAGAAGCTTGTACCAGCACCACCACCTAAAGGCTCATTAGTTCCTGCTGAAATTGTAGTATCAGTTGTTGTATCAACTCCAACTTCTAAAACTGAAGTTGTTAATTGAACTGTAAATGTAACAGTAGCGCCAGAAACAGGACAACCATAGTTGTAGTCTTGGTAAACAGTTCCTTGAACTGAGTAAATTCCATCAGTATCTGTTATAGCCGTTTCGTTTCTACCCCAGTTAGTTACGCTTTGTTTTACTCCAAATAAATTAATAACTTCTTTTGTGTTTCCAAGCCTATACAAAAAAGAAGAGTCAGGACTTAAAGTAACAGAAAATGTTCTTACAAAATCAGCTATACCTTCTTGTTTAGGTATATTAAAAGTACTAGCTCCTGTAAAAGTAGCATCTGTTAAATCGTATGTAACTTGTAATTTATAATAATCTCCATCTGAAACGTTATTAAAACTAAAGATAGGAGAAAAAGTATCTAATTGACCTATTACGGTAGGACCTCCGTCTACCACATCTATATTTGGTTTTTGAGGAGCTGAAAAATAAGTAAAAGTAGCACCATTTGTTGTTAATCCTGAAAAAGTTCCTCCACTAATTATTGTTTGGTCTTTTTCTGTAGTAACTAAAAAGTTTCCATCTGAATTAAGACCAGAATATGAAAAGTCTACAGCAGAACCTCCGCTTAAAATTTTAAAACCACCTAAAGTCTTATCTCTTTCTTGTATAAATTCATATCTAGTATCTATAAAGTATTGAGCTTTATCTAAAAGCAGCTGTTCCGCAAAACTATTTGCTGGTTTTACTATTTCAGGAAGAGTAAGAATATGAGTAGGAGTAGATATAGTATCTCCTGTTTCGTATAATGTTACTAAAGGAGTTCCTAACAAAGATGAAATGGTTTCTTTTGTTGGAGTAAAACCAGTAGAACCAGTAAAACTATTTATTTCATCTCCATCTTCATCTAAGTTTTGAACAACAAAATCATAAGTTGGAAAATCAACTCTGTATATATCATAAACAACATTTGTAATTCCTGAAAAAGAACTAGTATTTGCAGTATAATTGTATGTTAATGATTTTTGATTGTTTACATTTACAGAAATACCATCAACTACCTGTTGATAATATTTAAAAGTAGCACCTTGAAGATTGTACAAAGGCAAATTAAAAACTTTTGGCTCAACAGGTGGTTCAAATATTTTTGGTATAGTATTTTGTATAAATACTTGTGAAATACCATCGTTTTCACCAATAGTCCTAGATGTTATTACTTTATTTATTGACATATTATTCTGGGTAAATTATTGGTGTTAGCTGTGGAGGGTCTGCATAAGGTGTTGTGTTTAAATCTTCTTCAAATATACTTCCTGTAGCGTTTGCTAAATTTGTATTAGGCTCTAAAGATGTAGGTAATGTAACTTCGAAATTAGAAATGTCAACAGTTCCTTCTGGATTTTCTGGTATTATTGCAGTTAAGTTATGAGTGTTAATTTCTTCGTCAAAATTATTCTCTAAACTTACAGTAAAATCTGCAGCTTGTACAGTAGGCTCAAAAACAGGAGGTATATCTACTTTAAATTCAGAACCATCATTTATCCCAGGTCTATAAATAAATCTATGCCTATTAAATTCTGTATTTTTATAAACAGTACCATAAGAGTTTAGTATACTTGTTGAAGGTATAAAGAAAGGAACTAAATTTTGAAAATTCCTTTCTAGTAAATTTAAAAACTTTTCTAACTTTCTAAAAGTTAATCTATTAGACATGTTAGCATCTAAAAGCATATAAGTTATATAAATTTTCTTTAAATCCCTATAAGTACCAGTATGACCTTGTTGCCAGCCTAAAGTTTTTCTATTTCTTGGGTCTACATTTCTAGCATAAATATATTCTAGCCAGTTTTGTATTGTCATTGCACTCATGTTAGGAGGAAAAACATCTTCTAACTCTTCTACTTGCCATTCAAAAGGAACTGTTAAGGCAGAAAAAACAGGAGCCAAGCTTCCCCATCCCCACCATCCATATCCTAATTCATACCAATCCATTACATCACATTCGATAGCTCTAGAAGACCTAAGGTCTACGTTAATTTCTTTTGTGTTTACTATATTTCTGGTATTACCTGATTTAATTTTTAGATTATCAACTTTTAGTGTTGGGTCAAATTCAGCCCCTAAGCTTTCTATAAAAAATTGCCCATCACCTCTTCCTTTTCCTCCTAATTGGAATGGGGTTGAGTTTACATCTGGATAACCATCTGCCAATTGAGATGCGCCATCTATTAAAGTTCCATCTTCATCTACAGCGCTATTATCTAAATTAAGCGAAGAAGTGATACTTCCACTACCGTCAACACCACCTTCTCCATCTCCTTCTAAGCTATCTAAAGCATTTGAAAGTAAATTTTCTTGTACTTGTTTAACTTCATAAATAAATTCTTCTAAATTAAACAAACAATCCGGGGCTCCTAATAACTTAAAAATAAAATTTAAAGCATCTCTAGTTCCTCTTTTTTTGTAAAGCCAAACTATATTGTTTAACATTCTCCTCCAAAGCTCTAAATTATAATCATCATAAGACCTGCCCGTTTCATCAACCTCACCAGCTAAATAATCTAGTATATTTTCACTACTAAAAGCGTTTGGCAATTTTGCTCCTAAAAGATTTGCTAATCTTACAACAAATTTATTAGGTATACTTTCAGAACCGTCATAACTAATTGAGTGTGCATAAGCTAAACCGTCTATATACTGTTTAATTTTATCAAACTCTTCTGCATATGTTATTGTTAGCTTTCTATATATTTGATTTTCTGAATCTAAATTAACAAAGTTTTCAGGAAGCATAGTCCTGAGCATTATGTCTGTTTTTTCTTGGTCAACACTTCTTGCTGAATTTAATATAGAAGTTGCATAATTTTCAAATTCAAAACCATAACTATTTGGAGCAAAACCATCTATTGTTCTAGGCCAAGTAAATGTAACTCTCTCATAAGTATCAGTATCTGGGCTTGGAACTAAAAAATTTCCACTATTAAGCAGTTGTTCTTCTAGATTAGAAATTGTTTTTTTGTACTGACCATATCTTGCTCTTGTAGGTCTTATATATAATGGATAAGAAAATTCAGTAGAAGTAACAGGTTCTTCTGGAAGTAATATTCCTTCAATTGTAAATTCAAAATAATTTCCAAGAGAATAATTATAAGAAATTATTTTGTGTATTACATTAACAAAAGTATCCCCAGTTATTGTACTTTGCGAATCTCCACTTAATTGAATTGCAAACTTATCGGTATCATTAAATAAGTCAATTTCCATTTCGCTTTGTTCTGTACGACCAGAAACATATATAATGTTACCTTGGTTTGTAATTGAAGAAAAAGCAACTTTAAAGCTAGAAAAGTTTTGAACTAAATCGTGTGAATAATCATATATTGTTACTCCACTTGAAATCGATTGAGATAAAAAAGCATATGGAAAATTGTCTACTATACTATTTATAGCGTTTGCAACTTTTGTATAAAATGAACCAAAATAAGCATAACTTGTTGGCTCTTCTGGATTTAGGTTTAATTCATTTTCTTTTGTATTAACAATTCTTAAAACATCAAAATCTGTAGAATCTGAATTATTTATATTATAATATGAACTAAAAGATAGTTGTGAATCAGTATTATCTAAAAAGTTTTGCTGTACATCCCTATCTAGCCTAAAATTACCAAAAGTAAAAACAGATTCAGAATTTGTAGCAGCGAACCTAACGTCCCTACCAGGTGTAGGATTTACATCCAAAGTTGTACCTGTATTTATAGATGCCATTTATAAAACTTTTTTTTAATAAATATTACAGCAAAAAAAGTTATAAAATTATTTCTATTTTTTTTTATAATCTATTTATTGCTAAGGAAATTATTTTTTTTTAAAATATTATGTAATCAAAAGTTTACTTTAATAGTTTAGAAATTATATTATACTAAATTCCTTAAAAGAGTAAATAGAAAATGGGATATATTTTAAATGAGCCTAAAACATTTATAAATGTTAAGCTAACAGATGAAGGTAGGAGACAACTTTCTTTAGGAAGTCTTAACTTTACTAGCGCAGTTCTTTCTGATAGAGAGATAAACTACGGTATAGATAGAACTGAAAAATATGATATATCTAATAATAGAATAATATCACCAGTAGACACCGAACCTGGAATATCAATAAATTTTGACAATACTGACGCAATACCTTTGGAGGGAAATCAGTTAGTATCTGCAAAACAATTTGCAACAGGAGCAACTGGTAGTTATGGAATGTTTACTGGCGTAACTATAAGTAGTGCAACAACTGCAATAGATACAACAAAAATATTAGGAAGCAATTTTAATACAATCACATATACTTCTTCACCTATGAGTGGAGGAACTTCTGTTGTATTAGATAACCCAGGAGGTTCATATTTTCCAAGTGCAGGAGATTTAGTTTTTATACCTTGGGAGCCAATACAAAATAGTGGAGCAACTTATACAAGTGCAGTAGTTCCATCTGGAAATCCTACAGTTTCTTTATGGTATAGAGTTACTGCAACAAGCGGTTCTGACACAATGTTTTTAGATAGACCTACTCCTGATTTTGCTTCAGAAGCTAATGCTCAAACTATAAATGCATATTTTTATCCATATAATGGAGTAGAAACTTATTATGGAACTGGTTCAACTGTTGACCCTCAAGTTTGGAATATGAACATAGTTAGAACTCAAAGCATAGAAGGTACTCCAATTTCAGCTAGTGGCTATACTTCATATGGCTCTATAGAATATAATGGAACTAAAGCTTATTTAGGTTTTGGTGGAAATATAAATGCTGTTGGAGTGTTACATTATACAAATGAGTTTACTGGAAATACTTATGCAGAACAGTTTGTTGAAAAGTCAGTAAGAGTTGACTTGCCTTATATTATGTGGCACAATTCAGCTCAAAATAATGGAGGAGGTTTAAGTTTTGGGGTAACTCTTTATGACGTTCAGGGGGTAACTACAAACGATGTAATATCAAATAGTACATATAGAGACTTAAGAGATGGGGTGTCAAGTACTAGTAAAATAGTTGGTAGAGTTTATCATAAATTGAAATTAATAGTTATAACAGATGCTGAACTTTTAACAGCTATGTCATATAAGTCAAATAGAAACTATACTTTACCTGAATTAAATTTAAATCTATCATCAACTCCAAAGTTTCCGCTTACAACAACACAAGCAAGTGGTTTATGTAAGTCTGGTAAAACTTATTTTGTTACTTATATAACTGAAAGTAATTCAACATATTCTTCAGGTTCTACATTTGGATATCCTCAATCTTTACATTGTGGATACATACAGCAGATAGATGGAGAAACTGATGATAATGGAAATAATCAATATTTAACAGCAACTTTTCCAACTAACTCATTTCCATATTTAAGAAGTAGCTCAAACATGGATGCTTCATCTTCTTTGTCTGGAACTGGTTGGAATGCAAATAAAGTACAATTATTAGTAAGCGAACAAGATTTAGGAACAGACACTGAAGTTGTAACTTTAGAAGATGTTGCCCCAACAGAATGGAAGTTAATTTCATCTTCTGTTGGAAATGGAATATATACAGGAGATACTACAGATTTAACAATAGAGCCAAATAAATTAAATGGTTATCAATTTATAATATCTCAAGAAGACTACGATAGTGGTACTACATATGTGTTAGATAGTGTTTTTACAACAAATGATGACAAAAGTTTAACAGGTCTTACGTTTGGGTGTGAATCATTTCTTTTTGGAAATGTAAAAGCAGATGCTTTATCTACAACTTACAAAACTGTAATAACAACATTTGCTAAAAATGATTCTTTCAATAGCTCAAACAATTCTACATATGATGCTAACTTAGACGATAATACTTATATAACAGAAGTTGGAATATTAGACAATGCTGGTAATTTAGTAGCTGCTGGCAAACCTACTTATCCAATAATAAAAAATGAAGGAAGATTTTTAACCTTCCAATTACAAATAGACTTTTAAAATAATAAATTAATAAAATGGGAGCAATAACATCAGCAACTACAGTTTACGCAACAGCTTACCTAACAGAGTTAGGAAGAAAATACTTATTTCAAGACCAAAACAACCCTAGGTTTGTTGAGTTGTCTGACGGAACTCAAGTGGACAGATTAAAAGTAGAAAGGTTTTCTTTAGGAGACCCAGATGTAAACTATAAATTACCAGATTTGCCACAATCTGGAGATATTCCTGATTTGTCTGGTGAAAATGAAGGAAATATAACTGGTGCTAAAGGTAGAACTTTAACAAACTTAATAAGCCCAGGAGATGCGGTTTTAGGTAATGAGTTTGAAACTTTAGAATATACAACTAGTCAAAGAGATATAGTTGTTGATTTAAATAAAGATTTATCTAAATTACAAACAGTTATAACACAAGAACTTATAACTTTAATTGATAATGAACCTACTTTAGAAGCTATGTATGACGTTCTTCCAAAAGTGTTTGGGAATTTAGTAATGAAAGATAATGAGTTTGTTATAAATCTTTCAGAACCAGAAGGAGGAAATCCTGGATATAGGATGAGAATAATCTATCCAAGCATAGAAGAAGATAGTAATATAGTTACTATACAGTTTGAAACTGCTACTGCAAAAACAGTAAAAAGGAAAGATTTTGAAATGATTTCTAAAAAGATTTCTCCTACCAAGTTTGGAGCTAAAACAGTACCAGACCCAAATAACTTATCAGATTTAACAATTTAAAAAAATAAAATTATGTCAAAAAATGTATCACCACCAAGAAAAGTAGCACAAGACTTTAGTCCTACACCTAGAACTAAAAGATTAGGGCCTATACCTGCTTTAAATGATAAGCCACCAGTGGAACAAGTTGTTTATGATGCAAATCAAAATGTTGTTTATAATGATTGGACAGTAATGAGCAACTTTGACGAAGGACTAAGACAAGCTCTTATAAATTGGATAGACACAACAAAAGAAGGAAAAGTAGTTACAAGTACGACTGGCTCAACAAGAAGTAAAACTATTAACTTCCAATTTTATGGAAATCCATCTAGAGACATGATAGGAAATGGAGATTTAGGAACTTTCTCATTAAATTTTAAATATACTAGAAGCATTATTAGACCTCTAGCATCAAGACCTGGGGCCGTTCCTCTTGTAACAAGATAAATAAATAATTAAATAATAAAAAAATGATTGCAGATTCTAGATTCACAAAAAAAGTAGACTCATATGTAGCTCTTCAACGAGAAAGTTCTCGAATAAAAG
>Ga0255762_10001148_pt1 | contig 23189 bp, 30 predicted proteins | sample 101ome_16_FD_179962 | JGI IMG/M metagenome (GOLD analysis project Ga0255762, IMG submission 179962) | Coastal salt marsh microbial communities from the Groves Creek Marsh, Skidaway Island, Georgia - 101401AT metaG (version 2) | ecosystem: Environmental > Aquatic > Marine > Intertidal zone >...
AATCTCTTCGTTTAAACCAGGTTGATGAAATATAGATTTATCATCTAGAAAATTTTGTGCTCTTAAAAGCTCTAGATCATAGCCTCCTAAGGGGGACCCTTTATATCCAGATATAAATCCGGCAGTATTGAGATTATTAGATACATCTATGTCTTTTTGAACCAAGGGCATTCTTACCAGAGATTGAACTCCGGATATAAAAATCGGACCATCTCGTTTGGAATATTTGTCCAAAAGGGAGATTTTGTCGTCCAACATACCTCCTCGTACCAATTAAGACATAAATTAATTATAAACTTATATTTACGTTTTTATAAAATTTTGAGTTTATCGCTTTCTAGCAATTCTTTTTTGTGAAATTTTAATTAAATTTCTAGATATAGGATTGAAATACAACAAATAAGTTTATGATATTCCTCAACAAGTAAAAAATTATGAAACCTTTAATATTAGATTCTGCGCTAGGTACCGAGCTTGAAAATCGTGGCGAGTATCTTCCAAGTTTTAAAACATCTATTTGGTCAGCATATTGCTTAATACACAATCCAGAAGCCATTAAACAAATACATATTGACAATATAGAGGCTGGCGCAGACGTTATTACTACCTCAAATTATCAGGCTACCCCAGAATTATTAAAAAGAGAGCCTTCTGCTCCTCCATATGAGGATTTAGCAAAGCGATCACTTGAATTGTGCAAGGAGGCAATAATTAAAACAGGAGCAAAAACTATGATTGCAGGATGTTACCCCCCAATTCATGTTACCTTCAGACCGGATTTAAGCTCAAAAGAAAAAACACTAAGAAAGTTTTATGAGACATTGGGCAAAATTTATGAGAACGATGTTGATGTGATTATTTGCGAAACCATGGCATCAATTTATGAAGGCACCATCGCTGCCTCAACAGCTAAAAATTTTTCTAAAAAAGTTTGGTTAAGCTGGACAACCCGAGGAAATAAACTCAATAGACTGCCAAGCACTGAGCTGTTAGATCTTGCAATCAGCGAGGCTCTAAAATTAGATGTCGATTGTCAATTGGTTAACTGTGTTCATGCAGATACTGCAAGCATGGCAATTGATAAACTAAAGAAAGAAAAAAGTTTTGGAATTTATGCTAACTCTTCGATATATAAAAAAAATAAGCTAGAGGGGTTTGTTAGTGATTCAGATGAATGGCATTACCACAATCATCAGCCTATCAGTTCTGTTGAGTACAAAGATTTTGTTGTTGAATGGGTTGAGAATGGAGCCTCGGTAATTGGCGGATGTTGCAGAACCACAACCGATCACATAAAAGAAATAAAAAAGATTGTTGAAAAAATATGAATTGGTTTTTAATTATAGGAGCGATCATCTCATTGGTTGGAATGTTTTTTCATGGTGTGGCTGGACAAACAAAATACATGGGCATATTTATAAAAGTGAGATGGAACCTTTAATCAAATCTTTAAGCCTAGTTTCTTGGCATATGAAAACCTTAGAAATCTAATGGTGTTGGGATCATTAGCATGCGCCTTTCACCATGAATAAAGCACGGCCAGCAAATACTTAAGAGCTATCGATGAGCGCAAAGAAAGCCCACACGTTTTTGCTGAATGTTTCAAAAAAAGCAAAGCATCATGAATTTCATAAATTTCTGCAAAGCACAGAGCTCATTTCAATAGAAACAAGAACGGATCACTCTCTGTCGTTAAAGTATTTTTTAGTTAAGACAATTATTGGCCAGCAAGTTTCCACCAAGGCAGCTCAATCCATTTGGCAGAAAGTAAAAACTGTTTTGGATAATCACAAATCACAAATCACATTAAATATTTTAAAAGAACAAGGTCTATCAACGCCTAAAGCAACATACATTCTAGGAATTGCTCAAGACGAAAGCATTGAAAAAATGACGAAAGAAAGTTTAAAGAAATTATCCCTTGAGGACTTAACGCAGTTTTTTTTGAGTTTGAAAGGTGTTGGGCCATGGACCTTGGGTGTCGTGAGAATGTTTTTCATCGAAGATACAGATGTTTTTTTAGAAGGCGATCTGGGTATCAACAAAGCACTTTTAAACTTTTTTAATACAAAGAATTACTCTGGCCATCATTATTCTCCATACAGGACCTATTTTTGTCTTTATTTATGGAAGAGTCTTAATTAAAAACCCAATTCTAGGGCAATCGTTAATCAAAGGCTGCATAGTAACTTATTGTATAATTGTTGAATGTTAATTAAACAAATACCAATTAGGAATGATTTACGCAATTACATGTATTTACTAGCATGTGAAAAGACCTCTAATGCTATAGCAATAGATCCGCTAGATCATGCAAACTGTTTGAAAGTTGCTGAAGAGTTGGGTTGGACAATAAAAATAGTTGCCAATACTCACCATCACCATGATCACATTGGAGGGAATGACCAAGTGATTGCTGCAACAGGTGCAAAGTTAGTTGCGCATCAAGATGCTATGGATTCAATTCCTGGAGTAAATACAGGGTTGATTGCAGGGGATGATTTACAATGTGGAGAGATTACTTTGAAAGTCATGGACACTCCAGGGCATACCATGAGCCATATTTGCTTGTATTTTCATGGGAGCAACGAAGAACAGCCTGCACTATTTTGCGGCGATACATTGTTTAATGCAGGTGTAGGTAGATGTGATTTTGGTGGCGAGCCAAAAATTCTTCACAAAACCTTTGAAGATCAGATTTTCCCCCTTGCAGACAATGTTCGAATTTATCCTGGTCATGACTACATTGAGAACAATTTAGAGTTTACTCTTGATCGAGAACCCGACAATAAGCAAGCCCTATCTTTGCGTGAAAAGTTTCAAAATGGTCTCAACGCAGAAAGTTTTGTGAGTGATATAGGTCTGGAAAGAGAGATCAATGTTTTTTTTAGGTTAAATGTAGATCAGGTTAGAGCAGGAATCGCAGCTAGTTTAAATACAAAGCCTGAGGATTTGGACAACGAAAAAACCTTTATAGGTCTGCGTAAACTTCGTGACAGTTGGTAAAAAATAAAATTAACATCCCATTAACATGTCTCAAAGCATCTCATGTATCACTTGCAGTTAGTGAGCATCTCCAATAGAATCAAGTTTCTTCAAAATCATGAATACGCAACTTAATTCAGACAAATTGGCAATGGCACTATCTTTTGTCTGTGCTCTGCATTGTTTGTTTGTTCCATCTTTCTTTATTCTCAGCACAGGGTTTCTGGCCATTTCATTAGATAGCGTGCTTGTGCATCAGCTGTTATTGATATTTGTAGTTCCAGTAAGCTTGTATGCGTTAATTTCTGGATATAGAAATCATAAAATATCTTGGGTTCTTTTATTTGGGGCATGCGGCTTGGCTCTGCTGTTTCTTGCAGCACTTCTCGGCCCAAACATCCTAGGAGATTTTAATGAGAAAGCATTAACCTTGATGGGCTCGACCATCATTGCTTTTTCTCACTTCAAAAATTATCAAGTTTGCAGAAAACTTGACTGTGTTTGTCACGATTAATAAATCTTTAAATATATTTTCTAATGTTGAAGGCAAAGTTTTAAAAACGCATTTTCAAGAATGCATCAAGGAGCCTTTCAATGGAAATAGAGACAGTGACAAAAAAATTGAAGAAATTGTAAAGCTCTTAAAAAGATGAATCTAATTGTAAGAAATACTCACAAATACATCAGTTTTTTTATTTCCATACAGCTACTCTTGTGGACAGTTTCAGGCATTTATTTTGCATTAAACAAAATTGAAAATGTTAGAGGAGAGCAATATCGACTTCAATCGCCATCTAACTATAGTTTTAAGAACATAGAGTTTGATATTCCTGAGGCCACCTCAGTAGTTGTAAAAAAGCGATTAGATAAGACCATCATTACTGCTTCAACTGAAGCTGGGATGAGATATTTTGATGAAGAGGGGAGCTCTTTAAAGAAAATTTCATTTGATGAAGCAAAACAGATAGTTGCAGAAAATACACTGCTTAAACCAATTGCAGTTGAGGAAGTTAGTGAATCCAAAAAAGGCTCTGAATACAGGGGTAGGCAATTACCCATTTATAAAGTGACTACCCGTAATGCCAATGACAAAGAGATTAATGCATATTTAAATATTTTTAGTGGAGATATCGTAGCCATAAGATCAGCGCAATGGCGGATATGGGATTTAATGTGGGGGTTTCACATTATGGATTGGCAAGAAAGAGACAACATAGATAATATATTATTAAAAATATTTTCTGTATTAGCTTTAATAAGCTCCCTATCTGGCATCTTGTTATTTTTTAAAATTGATATTAGAAAAGAAACTTAATTGAGAGCACTATGAAAGACGCAGTAGCAGTTTTTAATGAATGGGCTGAGCTTGATAAAGATCTAGGAATGGAAAAGGGTCATGCCGATGCTGTGACTGAAATGCTAGATTTTGCTTTAACAGAAAGGCACAGAATCAACAATAATTTCACTTTTTTAGATTTGGGTTGTGGTAACGGTTGGGTTGTTAGGAGGGTTGTTGATGATCCATTATGCATCAAAGCCAGTGGAATCGATGGTGCTGAACAAATGATTGCCCATGCAAAAGCACGTGGAAATAACGAGGATTATATTCTTGCAAACATCTATGACTATGAGCCTCAAGAAAAATATGACCTCATTCACTCCATGGAAGTTTTGTATTATTTAGAGGATCCTGAATTTATATTAAATAAAATATCTAATTCATGGCTTGCTGAAGAAGGGAGGCTGATAGTAGGAATAGATTTATATTATGAAAATAAAGACTCCCATACCTGGGAAGGAAAAGTGGGAACCAAAATGCTAATGTTAAAACAAGCAGAATGGATAGAAATGTTTGAGAGAGCAGGTTTTTCCGATGTGGAGGCTTGGCGTGCAAATCAAACTAAAGATTGGGCTGGGACCCTGGTATTAACAGGTAAAAAGAATTAAAAATTTTCAGAAAAAATTTTTCAACAACATTTAAACAAATGTAATAATTAATCTTTAGATTTTAGGAGACGCTAATGAGAATCGCTCTGTCAGTTTTTGGAATAACTTTTTTGATTTTTATATCCAGCGACCTTAAGTCTGCTGATCATGATGATGCTATGAATTTAGATCAAGTAGCACACGCTTTTGGGTGGAATTTTGAAGAGGCTGAAATTCAAACTCAAAAGGTTGCAGAAGGTCTTTATGTGCTCTTTGGAGTAGGCGGCAACATTGCAGCTTCTATTGGTGAAGACGGAGTTTTGATTGTTGACGATCAATTCCCCCAGGTCATGGATAAAGTTCAAGCAGCAATTTTAAAAGTTGGAGGCGGAGAAGTTGACTATGCTGTTAATACTCACTGGCATTTTGACCATGCTGAGGGCAACAACGCATTAGGCCCGCAAGGGACCAAGATCGTGGCTCATGCTAATGCTCGAGCAGATATGGCAAAAGGAGGAGTGATTAATATGGTAATTGCCAAATATAAACAGCAACCATATCCAGATAAGGCTTTGCCGGTATTGACATATGATCACGGAATGCAAATTCACTTTAATGGTGGTGAGATTGATTTAAAAAACTTTGCATCAGCTCATACCAATGGAGACACAGCGGTTTTTTTTAAAAAACAAAATGCAGTTCACTTGGGAGATGTTTTTAATAATTCCGGTTATCCATTTATTGATGTTGGAAGCGGAGGCAGCATCGATGGAATGATTAAGTTTTGTGAAGACACCCTTAAACTTTCAAATGATAATACTATAGTGATTCCTGGGCATGGACCAGTTACAGATACAGCAACCCTAAAGGAATATATTTCTATGTTAAAAACGGTCCGCTCAAGAGTTGCGGCATTGATCGAGGAAGGAAAAACGTTACAAGAAATCAAAGACGCCAAACCAACCGAGGACTTTGATAAGATCTATGGTCCTGAAACCGGCTCGCTTGGTTTTATCGATCGCGTGTTCACCAGTCTAAATAAATAAGATCCATTATTTTTTAAAATGTTTAATAGCCTTGACCACTTAATCATTGCCGTTGAAGATTTAGAAAAGGCTTCACAAAACTATCAACTTATTATGGGCGTACCTCCAGTTTGGAGTGGTGAGCACAAAAGCTTGGGAACCAGCAACACCTTATTTAATTTTCAAAATACTTATCTTGAGCTCTTATCTGCAACTGGAGAAGGTTTAGGTGCGGATCTTATTAATTATTATTTACAGGATACCGGAGAGGGCTTGATAGGAATGGTATTTGCAACAAATGATATTAACGACGTCCATCACTCTCTTCAAAATCACGGCTTTCTTATCGGCGAGCCAACAGATGGAGAGGGGATAAACTCGGCTGATCAAAAAATAAGAAAATGGAAAAATCTATTTTTACCACCAGATTTAACAAGGGGTATCTTTTCATTTGTCATTGAGCATACCCATGGATATTTGCCTCAACCAGAAGAACAGAAAGAATCAGAGCCTTATAAATTGGATCATGTAGTTATTAACACCAATGATGCGGATGGATTTATAGAGATATATAAAGATGTTTTTAATCTGCGCCTTGCCTTGGATAAAACCATTGAGCATTGGCAAAAAAGAATGCTTTTTTTTAGACTAAATCAAACCACCATTGAGGTTGTTGTACAAGAAGACAACCTGCCACCCAATGACAAGATGTGGGGCTTGGCTTGGGATGTAAAAAATATAGAAAAGACTCATCAAAGGCTTGTAGACACAGGCGTTGAAGTTACACCCATTCAAAAAGGCATCAAAGAAAAAACATTGGTTGCTACGGTTAAATCTCATACCCACAATGTCCCAACACTTTTAATAGAGCATCTAGATTAGTTGGATTATAGTTTTTTATTTTTTATCTCCTGTGTAATATAGTGGGCCACACATTAATAAAAACTTTAATCTTATGATTGAAATAATTCTCTACACCCTACTTTTATATTTTCTTCAGCTTTTTCTTCCCATAACACTTAAGTCAAAAATGCCTGAAGGGATGTTTGAAAGATCTAGGCGTTCAACCGAAAATCTAAAAGAGTCTTTGCCTATATTTTTGGCGTTGGCAATACTTTCAATTATTGTTGATGCTCAAACTAATATAGTGATTGCACTTTCATGGCTCAGTTTAAGGGTAATTTTTGCAGCAATATATATATCAGGATTTAACTTAAAACCCGCAAATGCTTCAGGGCAAAGAGCTCAACCATTAAGAAGCTTGGTTTGGACTTTATCTGTTGTTAGTTTGTTTATGATGGGTGCTAATCTCATTTAATAATTTTTATGTTCTCAAAGAAAACAATAATTCTTTCACTCTGCATATGCACAGCTTCATTTTTTGCAGGCTCACTGCTAGCTTCTAATATTAGTGAGGCCACCGTTCATTCTGAAAAAATTGTTTTAGGCTCAGGTTGTTTTTGGGGAGCTGAAAAAGGTTATGAATCACTGCCAGGCGTCATTGACGCAGTTTCTGGTTATGCCGATGGCAAAGGTGTTCGAGCTTCTTATAAAGATATAACTAAACTTAAAAATAAGTTTAATCCTAACAATCATGCTGAGGTGGTGGAGGTCACTTACAACAAGAATCTTATTTCTACTGAAGGATTGCTAATGCATTACTTTGAATCTCATGATCCAACTCAGTTAAATAGACAAGGAAATGACATAGGCACCCAATACAGGTCTATTATTTTGTACTCAACCCAAGAGCAAAAACAGGCAATTGACGCGATCATGCAAACCTATCAAACACTTTTATCAGCCGCGGGTTATGGACCCATTGTCACCTCAGTCAAACCCATTGAGAATTTTTACGAGGCTGAAACATATCATCAAGACTATATAGCAAAAAACCCTAATGGATATTGCCCAGATCATTCGACCGGGGTTAGATTTGATAAAAGAAATACATTAGAAATATTGGATAATTCTAAGTTACTTTCTGGAAAGCATATTATTGTTATTGAAGCAGAAGGCTACTGTCCTTATTGTGAAAAATTTAAAGCTGAGGTTGTTAAAAATTATTTTGGGAATATTCCACTTGTATTTAGGCTTGCATCTCAACTGCAGGACTTAGAGATTAAATCACCAACATGGGCAACCCCAACTATCTTATTTTTAGAGGATGGAGAAGAAGTTGTTGGTTATCAAGGCTATCTAAGCCCCAAAGAATTTTACCAAGCTCTTGGCTACTTCAAGCTGGGAGATTCAGAGGCCTACAAAGTTGCTTTTCAGCAAGGAACTGACGCAAGGTTTTGCAAAGAATATGAAATTTTTAAAAACACACCAGATGGTGTTTTTGTGGATAAATTAAGCGGAGCTCCGTTATTTGATACCAAAGATAGGTTTAATTCTTCTACTGGATGGCTTTCATTCACTGCGCCAATTAAGGGCTCTGTTTATACAAAACCTGATAACACTTATGGGATGAGACGAACAGAAATAAGATCAGTTACATCAGACATTCATTTGGGCCATGTTTTTCCGGATGGTCCAAATGGGATGCCAAGATACTGTATTAATGCCACGGTGCTCGAATTTAGACCCAGAGAGGACTTAAGCTAGCATTAATAAAAACCCTTGCAAAATAATTCCTTAAGAATAAAATTAATAATATATCGTGATTTGATCCTATTGCCGCGATTTTAAAAATAAGGCGCTAAAACGGAATTTATTCCCAGGATTTAACTAAGACTTAATGTTTGCTATGAGGCAATAATTATTAAGTCGATTTGTGAGGAAGACGAACGTGAAAAGACAATTAATAGAAAGATTAAACGAAGGCCCTGTAATTTGCGCAGAAGGTTTTTTATTTGAAGTAGAAAAAAGAGGTTATTTGGCCTCGGGTGAATTTGTTCCTATGGTTGCATTAGAGCATCCAGAGGCACTAGAGAATCTACATAAAGATTTTCAACACGCAGGCTCTGATGTGGTTGAGGCTTTTACATACAACGGCCACAGAGAAAAAATGAGGGTTATCGGAAAAGAAGAATTATTGGAGCCTTTGAATAGAGCTGCGCTAAAAATAGCAAAAAAAGTGGCTGATAATCCTATTGATGGTGGCGAGCCTAATTTAATGGCTGGCAATATTTCAAACTCGAATATTTGGGCTGAAGATGACAAAGAGGCTCAAAAAGAGGTCTATAGTATGTTTAGCGAAATGGTTGAATGGGCTGTTGATGAAGGAGCTGACATGCTTGTTGGTGAAACTTTTTATTATGCTGAAGAAGCTTATACAGCACTGGAGATCATTCAAAAAGCCGGACTTCCATCCGTCATCACAATAGCTCCTATGGCAAAAAACATTATGAGAGATGGAGTGTCTATCCTCGATACCATGAAAGAACTAGAACAAAGAGGGGCAGACGTTGTTGGGATGAACTGTTTCAGGGGTCCTGATACCATGATGCCATATCTTAGAGAGGCGAGAGAGGTTCTTAAGTGTCATATGGCGGCATTGCCACTTCCATTTAGAACCACAGACGATCACCCAACGTTCTTTAATTTGCCAGATGAGAATGGATGCACTTGCCCAGCACCACATGGAAGAACATTCCCAACTGCTCTTGACCCTTTATATTGTAATAGGTATGAAATAAGAGAGTTTGGCAAAGAAGCTGCAGCATTAGGCATTAATTATCTCGGCGTTTGTTGCGGAGCAACGCCTATGCACATAAGAGAAGTTGCAGAAGCTGCAGGTCTAACAGTTCCAGCAAGCAAATACAGAGAAAAAATGGAAAATCATTTTATGTATGGCACTAACGATAGGATTGCAAAACACATGCAAGACTATGGAGATGATGCCTAGCGTCTAAATAAAACCAAGGCCCAAGACATCTGGTTATAAAAACTTTTGACTTCTCATGCTAGGGGGTTATATTTTCATAACTATGAATAATTTTAAAAAATTAACCTCTGTATTTTTGGCTGGATTATTTTTTTTAAGCATGCAAGCTTTTTCTTATGATTCAGACATACAAAATTGCATAGATATATCAGACCCATCTGCAAGACTTAGTTGCTATGACGCTATTTTTCAAAAAAATCAATCTATTGAAGAGGCAAAAACCACTCCTAAAAAAATAGAAGCTATAAAAACAGATGAACAAAAGAAAAAAGATTTCGGCATGGAAAAACCAGCAACAATCACTCCTAAAAAAATAGAAGCTATAAAAACAGACGAACAAAAGAAAAAAGATTTCGGCATGGAAAAACCAAAAGAATATACATCTATCACTGCAAAAATACTGGATGTAAATAAGCGTGGAAATTATAAAATCTACATCACTCTAGATAATGACCAAGTTTGGCGAAGTGTGGAGAGTATCTATGATCGAGTCCCAGTAAGAAAAGGGCAAACAGTCACTATTTCTGAAGCCTATATTAGTGGTTACATCATGAAGGTTGAAGGAAAGAAAGTGAGTTTAAGGGTAAGGAGGGCCAAGTAATATGGAAACAAAAATTCCACCACCAATAGTAACTTTGGTATTTGGACTTTCTATTTATTTTTCTAGAGAGATATTTCAGGCAGTTGAAATTAAGCATTCGTTTTATATTGGGGCCCTTTTGCTCTTATTAGGATTTGTTATCTTAATATCCGCTGTTCAATTATTCAGAAAAGACAAGACAACTGTAAATCCTTTAAGCCCTGAGCAAGCAACAAAGTTAGTGACGAATGGCATTTTTCAATATTCTCGAAATCCAATGTACCTTGGAATGGCATTTATATTGAGCTCAATGGCTGTATTTTTTAATTTGATTGGTGGAGCTATTTTTATCGTTTTATTTTGTTTTTATATAACAAAATTTCAAATTATTCCTGAGGAAAGAGCTATGACCAATTTGTTCCCTCAAGACTTTCCTAAATATATGCAAGCAACTCGAAGGTGGATCTAGTTTTGCAATAAATATTTATGAGACTATTAAGTTTCTTTTTTTGTGGGTATTTGGATTTTTTTTACTGTTATCTATTGGTTTATTTTTTGAGGCATTTGTATTTAATTGGTTGAGCTGGAATGGAACAGATAAAAATGATTGGTTTTTTGCTTTATGGTGGGGGTTAGTTATTGTTTGGTCCTTATACGGATGCATAAAACTCTACTTAATATGGAGAGAGCCCGATTAAGACCCATGAGATAAAAAAATATTAACAAGCTTATTATCGTGCTTTATTTTTGTAATTTCTGAGAATCTGATGAGTTTAACCAAGGAGTTCAATTTGAATAATCAAATATACAAAATCCTTACTCTAGACGAGTGGGAGCTTGCTCAGACTTCTGGCGTAATAATTACAGAGTTAGATAAAAAAGACGGCTTTGTTCATCTTTCTACAGTGACTCAACTTAATGCAACCTTGTCTTTGTATTTTTCTAAAGAAGAGTCAGTAGTTCTACTTCAAATAGATCATGCGCAGACATATAACAAAATAAAATTTGAGGCTCCCATTCCTCCTGGAAATAGAACCAGCTCATTTCCTCATTATTATGGCGAATTAAATACTAATTTTGTTTCTGAGGTATGGCATTTAAATCGCGGTGCTTTTGAAATACCAATTGAGGTGATGCTTCAAGCCGAAGAAGACGCTAATTCTTGATGCATTGCTGTAGAATTAAATTTTTTATCGGAGATAAAATATGAAACTATTTTTTGCATTAGCATTTGCTCTATCTACCATCCAGATGACAGAAGCAGCTCATCATGAGAACAAATCTGCTGATGGAAATAATCCATTTATTCTTATTGCTAGGATCCATGTTAAAGAAGGAATGGTTGAGGAGTATCTTGATATTGCCAACGAAGTTGATAATGCGGTTGAGCTAACTGAGCCTGGCATGCTATTCCATAATTTTGATTCTGATCCAGATGACCCTCTTGCTTTTACATGGACAGAAGTTTATTCAAATAGCGAAGCATTTATCAAGCATGATGCAAACCCACCAGTTCAAGAATATGTTGCAAAACATGCAGAGTTGGCCGATGGCTTTACTATCGAGATCTATGGCAATGTTTCTCAAAATGTTATTGAAACAATTAATCGTCTTGGAATTCCATTAAAGCATTTCAAAACAACCCGAGTTGGTTATGTCAGAGAAAAAAATTTTAAAGAGCATTAGTTTCTGAATAAGAACAAATGAAAACACTAAAAGAAGAGGTTAAGTTTAATTGTTCAGCTGATGAACTTTGGGCTATTTTATCTGATATTGGAAGATGTGACTGGGTTCCTACCATTGACAAGATTGAATTAGAGGGCGATCTCCGACATTTTAAAATGACTGGGATGGGGCAGATCACTGAAAAAATTTTAAAACAAGACCATGCAACTATGACCCTTCAGTACTCTGCTGTACAGACCCCTGCTCCCCTTGAACATCATTTAGCAACTATGAAAGTAGCATCTTTAAAAACTCAAGAGTGCATGCTGATTTGGACAACTGAAATTTCTCCAGATATTTTTGCAGACGGCATTCACCAAGGAATGCTTCAATCAATTGAAGGCATGAAAACAGTTATTTGAGAATGATCTGTAATATCTGCAGGTCTGACGCTGCTTCAAGCTTTAAAACCCTAGATGGTAAGACTTATTGGAGCTGTAATGTTTGTGAATGCAAGCATTTAGATAAATTGTATTTCATTGATCCGGTGGAGGAAGAGCAACGATACTTAGAGCACAATAATGATATTAAAGATAATGAATATCGAGCGTTTTTATCAAGACTTTCTGATCCGCTCAAAGAAAAAATCTCTCCTGGTTCTAATGGATTAGACTTTGGCTGTGGCACAGGTCCAGCGCTAGCAGATATGCTAACCCAAGATGGTTTCAAGGTTGAGCTTTACGACCCATTTTTTTTCCCTGATGAGGGCGCTTTATCTAAGCAATATGATTTTATAACCTGCACAGAAACTGCAGAGCATTTTTATGATCCATTCAAAGAGTTCAATATTCTCAACGATCTCCTTAAGCCTGGAGGTTGGCTTGGTGTTATGACATCTTTTTTAACCTCCGATGAGATGTTTGAGAGTTGGTATTATCGAAGAGATCCAACCCATGTATCTTTTTATTGTGAAAAAACCTTTCAGGTGATAGCCTCTCAAAGGAACTGGAAATGCGAAATCAAATCAAAAGATGTAGTACTTCTGCAAAAAAATCATGATTAAAGCACCCATTTCATTTACCCAACGTCTAAAATTTATCGGGCCAAGCATTATTGTAACTGGCAGCGTTGTTGGAAGTGGCTCAATAGCCCTGTCACCTTTGTTGGGAGCAGCAACTGGATTTGCTTTGTTATGGTGGCTTTTATTGAGTCTTTGGAGCAAACCACTGATACAAGCTGAAATTAGCCGTTATGTAATAGCAACAAATCAGACTTTCTTAGAATCTTTTTCAGATATACCTGGACCAAAAACAAATCTTAAAGGCAAGCAAGCCTCATGGCTAGTTTGGTTTATGTTCATTGGTGTGATTCCATCTATTGCGGGCATGGGTGGTCTTGCAGGAGCCGTTGCAGAAGCAGGGCATTTAATGGTTCCAATCCTTAGCACAGAATTTTGGGTAGTTATAGCGTGTTTCATTACCTGGCTTATTCTATTTCTTGGAACATACAAAACATTGGAGAAAATTCTGCTTGGAATGGTGTTCTTTTTTTCAGTGGCTACCCTAATTATTGCTATCTCAATGCAATCAACACCCTATGCAATTTCAAGCTCTCAAATTCTAGGTGGGCTTGTATTTTCATTCCCATTTGAACATGCAGCCCTAGCTCTTGCAGTTTTTGGTTTTACCGGAATTAGTTATGGAGAAATTATGGCGTACACCTATTGGTGTTTGGAGAAGGGGTATGCAAAACATAACAATGATACACAGGAAGCAAAAGCTTGGATTAAAGTAATGCAAACAGATGTTTGGGCAACAGTCTTTTTTGTGACCATTGGCACTCTTCCATTCTTTCTTCTAGGTGCAGCAGTGTTAAATGCTTTGGGTCTTTATCCCCCTCCTGATGGCGATATAATTCAAACTCTTTTAAATATGTTCACTACAATTTTAGGAACTTGGGCTAAATGGTTTTTTATTCCTCTGGCTTTTTTTGTTCTTTTCTCAACCTTGCTTTCTGGAACAGCAGCATTTACCAGAACAATTTCAGACTACTTAATTTCAATTGGCTTAGTTGCCGAACAAGCAAATACTCGAACACAGTTAATAAAAATTATTGCATTTGTCATACCATTGTTTTCGGCTATTGCTTATTTTTTATTGCCTAATCCCATCACTCTTTTGTTAATCGCTGGAATTTGGGCGGCGATTGGACTGCCGATAATTAATATCGGCGCCATATACTTATCAACCAAATTAAGTCGGGAATTGCAGCCTAAACCAATTACCATGACCATCTTATGGATTACCTTAATTTTGCAGCTTTCAATGGCAATGTTGATTTTATATAGTCAGGTGATTGGTTTTAGCTAAGCTCATGTTTTCAAAACTGTACTTTATGACATAAAATGCACAGCAAAATTAAGCGTTAATTAAATGAGCCAATCAAATAAAAAAAGACCTTTCATTCATCCTGAGGGATGGAAATTTGCATTAATTTTTTGTGGCATGACAATTCCTACATCAATACTTTGGAAGCCTTTAGCTTTTCTTGGTTTTTTGCTCATTCTCTTTACGCTTTGGTTTTTTCGTGACCCAGAAAGAAATACGCCTCAGGATCAAAATTTAATAATTAGTTCTGCAGATGGAAAGGTTTGCTTGATTGATGAGGCCTATCCTCCAGCGGAAGTGCCCATTGAAGCGGAAAAGATGAAACGAATTTGTGTCTTCATGAATGTATTTAATGTTCATGTAAATAGAAGCCCTATTCAAGGCAGAGTCGAACACATTACATACAAAAAAGGTCAGTTCTTAAATGCAAGTTTGGATAAAGCAAGTGAGAAAAATGAAAGAAGCAGCCTGGTTGTAAATGCAGACAATGGATCCAAAATTGTAGTTGTTCAAATTGCTGGCTTAATTGCCAGGAGAATCTTGAGTTTTATTTCTTCAAACTGCCATCTTAATCAGGGTGAAAGATTTGGACTCATAAGATTTGGTTCAAGAGTTGATATATATATGCCATTGGATGCAAAAGAAAAATGCAAAGTCGGAGATAAGGTCGTTGCAGGCGAATCAATTTTAGCGGCTTTAAAATAATTAATGAAAAAACTAGATTTTAAAGTTCTTCTCCCCAATGTAATAACTCTTACGGGGCTTAGCTTTGGTTTGAGCTCGATTAGATTTGCCATTGAATTGGATTTTAATTTAGCCATTGTTTGCATTCTATTTGCTGGAGTATGTGATGTGTTGGATGGCATGTTAGCAAGACACCTTCAAAGCCAATCAGATCTTGGAGCTCAACTAGATTCTTTATCAGATTTTTTAAGCTTTGGCATTGCGCCTGGTTTATTGATCTATATGTCTATTTTTAATCAAGATCATGGTATCGGCGCATTTGCAGCCCTGGCTTTCATAATATTTTCTTGCTTAAGACTAGCTTTATATAATGTGAAACTAGAGAAATCTAAGACCGCAGAGGGAGAGCCTGAGCATTTTTTTAGCGGCATTCCTACTCCTGTTGGAGCAATTTTAATTATGTTGCCATTAACGCATTCATTTATGGGCTATAACTGGGCATATGAAAATCTTAATTTTGTAGCAGGATATATTATTTTAATAAGTGGTTTGTTAGTCAGCAGAATCCCAACTTTTTCAATAAAAAGAAAACAGTTTTTTATTAAATCAAAGCTAGGATTTCTTGTTTTATTTTCCATTATTGCGCTAAGCATGATCAACTTTCTCTGGATTACAATCAATGTCTTGGCTTTTATTTACTTGCTCACTATTCCTTTTTCTATAGTAGCTTGGCAAAGCAAACCAAATAGAGACTCCGCTTAGTTTAGCAGAGCTCTATTAATGGCAACTAATTACTTCGTATATTTGTAGTAACCTTCTGTTGGGATCATGATGTGAGCATAATCTGTATCACGCATCATCACATATGGCTCGCCATGCATGAAATCATCTGTAAAACTTGCAACTTCAGAGGCTTCTTTAGGAATCAACATTAAGTGAGGGCCTGATTCAATCCACTCACCAGGAGTTGAATCCTCTTTGCTCATGACCAATGGAGTTGTGTTATCTTCTCCAACATCACCATGTAGCATCCACATGAAAGTGGAGCGAGATAGTTGAGGCTTTTCATTTTTCATAAATGCTTCCATCCACTTTGCACCTTCTGCATCAAAACATGCGGGCATAGCGTCATGCGCACTTTTCCAACCCTTTGCAGGAACCGGCCTTGGATTTCCTGCTTGGCAGGTCCATCCATTTGTACCTTCGCGTATCACTTTTCCATTGCTGCCTATTATGGTTGCCTTATCACCTAAAAAGGACGGTGCTGCCGTTGAATAAGCCCATATTTGCCATTTATCAGAGGTATGAGGTCCATAAGGCTCATAAGCTGAAATAGATATCGAGATAGAAATCATCAATAAAGAAAATAAGCTAAGTTTTTTATACATTTTTGTTTCTCCTTTAAAAACACTATAGTTATTCATAGGAAAATTTAACCATGAATACATTTCTTAAAATTATTGCATATTTTTGTATTGGCACAACTCCCATTCAAATTGTAATTGTTTTATGGGGCATTCAAGTTGTGCTTTCATCTGATTATGGAATTCTGTCATTGTCTAACATGGAATTTATAAAAAACTACTTCACATTTTTGGTTCCGATAGTTGATTGGCTTTATTTTTGGTTCTGGAATGCTTGGCTAGACTTCATTTTTTCATTACCCCTTATTATCTCTCAAACTTTTAAAGCGATTGTTAGCACTTGGCTTGGCTTTTGGATACTCAAAAAAATAAATTAATACTATGAAAAAAACTCTTCTTATTTTTGCATGCCTTCTTCTGGCTTTTATAGCATGGGCTTTCCCATATATTGATGAATTGCGTGACCAAGGCCTGACATTTGAAACTGCATATGGTTATTTTTTCGGAGGACCAGATCATCCTTTTAATCCCAATGATGCAGTTGCACAGCTTGATTATTCTAAAAAAAGCTCTTGGGCATCTCTTCCCTCAATAGAAGATGAAGCTGACTTAATTCCTGCTGGGGAAGAGGGCATTGATCAATTAAATTCAAAGGTAGATGTATTTTTTGTTCATCCTACTGGATATTTAAAAGGACACACATGGACCGATCCTCTTAAAGAGGAGTCAGCGACAAAAGAAAATACTCAATGGATGATGGCCAACCAAGCTAGCGCATACAATGGTTGTTGTAGCATTTATGCGCCTCATTATCGTCAAGCATCTATTTATAGTTATTTTGGGACTGATGAACTTCGTGAGGAGGTTCATGCATTCGTATATCAAGATGTAAAAAAATCTTTTGAGTATTTTATTAACAACTTTAGCAATGGAAGACCATTTATTATTGCAAGCCACAGTCAAGGCACGCACCACTCTATTAGATTGCTAGCAGAAGAAATCGATGAAACAGATCTATACCCAAGGATGATCGGGGCTTATATCATTGGCGGCGCAATTTCCAAAGACAGAATGAATGAAATGAGTCAAATTTCCATTTGTGATAGCCCAACAGAACTGGGATGTCTGGTGCATTGGGATACATACAATGTGAATTATTTGAATAAGGAAATGCCAATTTATAAAAATAATATTTGTGTTAATCCTATCACTTGGAAAAACGAGGGGGCCATATCTAATCTTGCTGATGCCAAGGGTGCTGTCTATGTTTCGGGTGAATTTGCATTAGATTTCACTGGCGATGATGATCCTAAGGGAGAAACTTTTGGGCCCTTGGAGGCTCCACTTAAGCAATATGTTCAAGCCCAGTGCAAGAATGGATTGCTTTTTGTAACTGATCAGACGGGAACTAGATTTCAAGCATTTGGTGGTTCAGAAGGAAACTATCATGGTTTAGATTATGCGCTTTTTTATATGGATATTCGAGAAAATGCCATACTAAAAGTTAAGACATACCTAGAAAATATTTCCCAATAAGACAAAAATTTAAACATGTCAGCATATTTATCCCTATTAGGCGCAATTGGTTTTGAAGTTGCTGGAACTTTAATGCTTCCGCTTACAAAAGAGTTCTCTGAAAAGCTACCCACTGTCATTATGAGCATTTGCTATTTTGCTTCTTTCTATTTCTTGACGTTAGCTTTGAGAGCCATTCCTCTTGCTATACTTTACGCTTGTTGGAGCGGTCTTGGAGTTCTATCTATCGCAGCTCTATCTTATTTTATTTATGGTCAGCAGTTGAGCTGGCAAGCGATTTTAGGATTATTCTTAATAGTAAATGGAGTAATTCTTGTTAATATATATTCAACTCAATAACCCATCACCAAGGATAATATGACAGACTCCATTGCAACTTTATCCCAAGAAAATGATATTTCCATTATCAAGCTTGATGATGGTAAAGCGAACGCTTTCTCATATGAAATGCTTTCTCAGGTTAACGAATTGCTTGCAAAGGTCCCAAGAGATTCAGGAGCGCTTGTCATCACTGGAAGGGAGAACTTATTTTCGGGTGGATTTGATTTAAAAACCTTGGCAACTGGCGATATGGAAAAGATTACAAAGATGGTTCAGTTGGGCTATCGTCTCCTTTTAGAGCTCTATTCCTTTGATAGGCCTATTATTGCTGCTGTTTCCGGACATTCAATTGCACTAGGCTTGTTTGTGACATGCTCAGCTGATTATAGAATTGCTGTAGATGGTCAATACGTATGTCAGGCAAATGAAGTTCGCAATAACATGGATATTCCAACACAAATTATGGAAATCTTAAAAGCCAGAGTAAATAAGAATTATTTTTATTCTGCAGTTTTTCATGCAGACGCATATTCAGTTCAGGATTCAATCGCCGTCGGCTATATTGATGAGGTTGTTTCGAAGAATAAATTTATGGATAGAGTTATGGAGAAAGCTAAAGAGTTGGCAACATTACCCCATCCCTTTTATGCAAATACTAAGAAATCTGCGCAAGATGAAGTGAGGCAAAAAATTTCAGATGCGATAGATAAATACGAAAAGATTACAGGGCTCAAGCAATAGAACTGGATACTAAAACAATATAGACTAAGCCCAATGAGTAAATATAAAATTTTTATTCCTGAACATTTGCGCGCATACAGGCCTAGACCTCTCAGATGGCTAGGTATTTTTTTAATGAAGATTACTGGCTGGAAAACCACTGGCCATCTTCCTAAAGATGAACGGGTAGTGCTAATTGCTGGCCCGCATACCTCAAATTGGGATTTCGTTCTTGCTATGTCATTGATTTTAAGCCTTGATGTTCATATTCATTGGGTAGGCAAACATTCTATTTTTAAAAAAGGTTTTCGCAGGCTGCTTAGAAAAATGGGAGGCATTCCAGTAAACAGAGCAAATCCAGAGGCTCTAAAGAATGAAATTTACAACGTTACTGAGAAATATAAAGGTTTCATTATAGCTATTTCACCAGAGGGCACTAGAAAAAAAGTTGAAAGACTCAAATCGGGCTTTCTACGAATTGCGAATGAAACTAATAGTAGAATCATGATGGCTGGAATTGATTTTTCAAATAAGACAATTGAACTGGGTGATTTTTTCAGCCCCTCAGGCGATGTAGATCAAGACCTAAGATTCATCAAAGAGTACTTTGCCAACTTTGCAGGGAAGCGCCCAGAATTGTCATAGCTTTTCAATAAGTTTTTATTGGAGAAAAAATGTTAAAAAAAATCTTTTTGTCCCTTTTTGCTATTTTACTTACCTTGCTCTCTATTGCTTTATTTAGAACTTTCATGCATGCGTCTGTTGAACCAGAGTTTGTTGAGGTTAAGGCTATGTCTATTGACGAGGCCAAAGCTATTCAAAATTTAGCTACATCCATAAGATTTAAGACGATTTCATATCAAGATAGAGAAAAATTTCCTCAACATGAGTTTGACAATTTTATTAAGTGGGCGTCAATTGCTTATCCCGAGTTTCATCAAGCATTAAAGCTTGAGCGGTTTGAGCATTCCTTGCTTTTTAAATGGGAGGGCAGCGATTCAACCTTATCACCAATCTTATTTGAAGGTCACTATGATGTTGTTCCAGTCATTCCAGGGACCGAGGATCTATGGGAAGAAATGCCATTTGCTGGGACAATTTCAAAAAATAGGATTTGGGGCAGAGGAGCATTAGATGATAAAAGCGGAGTCATTGGGCTAATGGAAGCCGCTACACACTTAATTCAAAAAGGTTTTAAGCCAAAGAGAACCATTTATTTTGGTTTTGGTCATGATGAGGAGATTGGCGGTGATGGGGCGGCTCTGATTACAGAAAAACTAAGAAAAGAGGGCGTACAACTTCACTGGTCACTTGGCGAGGGATCATTCGTAAATAGAGGATTTTTTCCAGGTGTAGACAAATTGGTTGCTCCAATCAATGTTGCTGAAAAAGGAATTATGAATCTAATGATTGTGGCAACAGCAAAAGGAGGGCACTCATCAACACCTCCAAAAAGGACTGCAGTGACCATATTGGCTGAAGCTTTAGTAAAGCTTGAAGGTGAACCTTTGCCTGGGAGCTTAGAGGGACTAAGTGCAGCTATGTTTGATGAAGTAAGCAAACATATGCCATTTGGTTACCGTTTTCTATTTGCAAATAGATGGCTATTTGGAGGCATGATTGATGCACAAATGTCATCAACACCAGTTATCAATGCGATGATTAGAACAACAACCGCACCTACGATGTTGAATGGAAGCATCAAAAGCAACGTGCTGCCAATAGAGGCCTCAGCATTAATCAATTTTAGACTTCATCCCAGAGATTCTATCGATAGTGTTACAGAGCACGTAAGAAGAGTTGTTGGCTCGGAAGAGGTAGAAGTTCGTTCCTTAGGCGGAATGGAGGCATCAGCTATTTCATCTTGGGCATCTCCCGGATTTAAGATTGTTTCAGACTCTTTGGATAAAATTTATGGCGATGTTGTTTCTGTTCCTGGGCTCATGATCGCAGCGTCCGATACTAGACATTACTCTAAAATTGCTGATAACTCTTTTCGCTTTAACCCATTTTCTATAGTTCCAGAAGATATGACAGGTTTTCATGGAACCAACGAAAGCATAGATGTTGATAGTTTTGTTGCAGGCATTAAAACATACATTGAAATTATTAGAGATGGCTCAAGCAGCTAATATTTTAGAGAAATGAATCCTCAATATAGACTGCACACCTTTTCTAGTAGCAGCAACAATGAAGCCCAACTTAATGAAGCTCAATTTCAGTCAATTTATGATCTAAATCAGGCAAATACTCCTGAGGTTGGTTCGCTTGAATCTATTCAGCACTTAAAACAATTAATTGAGTTTAGTTCATACAATTTATTAGTCTTGAAAGAGGATGAGATTGTTGGATTTATAATTTGCATGAGAGAGGGCACTGCTTATGAATCTGAAAATTATAAATTCTTTACCCAAAGGCTCAAGAAGTTTCTCTATGTGGATAGAGTTGTAATTGATGAGCAACACAGAAGAGCGGGTCTGGGAAAAGCTATCTATGAAGACATATTTGTGCAAGCCATCAGTGATAGTTTGCCTATAGCACTAGAGGTAAATACTCAGCCTGTTAATCAACCCTCGCTAAACTTTCATGAGAAGATGGGTTTCGATCAAATTGGCGCCAAAGACTTTGATGATCATAGTGTTGCTTACTTTATAAAATAATTTATGAAGCAAATTTTATATACCTTCGCACTTACTATCTTTTTGATTGGTTGTAACAATGCTCCTCAGTCCCCTATTCAGCTTCATGATTTGAGTGATGAAATTTCTGTTAAAACATTGGGAGAGAGGTTAATTGATTTGCCTTTTGGCTTGAATGCATTGGAGCTAAGTGAAGAGGGGGCTCAGGAAGTTTTTATCGCCGTCCATGGAGGAAGCAGTGAGGGCTATGAGTGGATATACCCCATTAAAACAATTGATACAAAGCAAAAGCATATTCACTTTTATCGATGGCCAGACAATGGATGCTTTCAAAGCTCTGCAGAAGAATTAGCAAATGAGATTAGCAATTTATTAAGTCAAAACAACTCTTATAAAAAAGTAATATTAATGGGTCATAGTTATGGAGGAATATTGGTTGCACATGTTTTAAAGCATTGGAATGCTGATACTCCATTGGAGGTGCATGTTGTTGCTTCTCCTTTATTGGGCACGACAATGCTTAGAAACATATGTGGCTATGTACCCATTGAAACACTCCCCAACAATTCATCGCTTTTTGAATGGAGAACCCAGCATCAGCTAGATAGCGCATTCAAAGATTTATCAGAAGACCCGCAGCAGATAAACATCAAAGGCAGTTTAGTGACTGTGCTTCCGGATACATATAAAGGTAATCGATTGGGACACAATTGGTCGATCAGCTGGGTTGCGGATGAGGTCTTTTAGCCCTACTTCTATTTAATAAGATTAAGGCTTAAGTTAAACTAGCTTTTTTTAACATAAAGATCACCATGCCCCTTCCAAAAATTTTACAAGATAATTTAGCAATCCCTGTAATTGGCTCTCCACTTTTTCTTGTCTCTGGACCAGAGCTGGTGATTGCTCAATGCAAGGCTGGAATTGTGGGCTCATTTCCTGCACTAAATGCTCGACCTCAGCATGTACTTGAAGAATGGTTGATAAGAATTAAAGAGGAATTAGCTCAAGCAAAAGCTGAAAACCCTGATTTACCAATTGCTCCATATGCAGTTAATCAAATTTGTCATGCATCCAATGACAGGTTGATGGGTGACATGGAATTATGTGTAAAGCATAAAGTTCCAATCATTATCACTTCACTTAGACCGCCTGAAGAAATTGTTACAGCCGCACATTCATACGGCGGCCTTGTTTATCATGATGTCATCAGCGTTCGACATGCAAAGAAAGCCGCTGAACAAGGAGTTGATGGCTTGATACTAGTTTGCGCTGGAGCTGGCGGCCATGCTGGAACACTATCACCCTTTGCTTTGGTTAGAGAGGTTAGGGAATTTTTTGATGGGACTATTATTCTTTCTGGCTCCATAAGTTCAGGCAGCGCGGTTGCATCGAGCTTAGCACTAGGCGCCGATCTTGCTTATCTAGGAACTAGGTTTATTGCCACCGAAGAAGCCAATGCAGATCAGGG
>Ga0255762_10001158_pt1 | contig 23056 bp, 20 predicted proteins | sample 101ome_16_FD_179962 | JGI IMG/M metagenome (GOLD analysis project Ga0255762, IMG submission 179962) | Coastal salt marsh microbial communities from the Groves Creek Marsh, Skidaway Island, Georgia - 101401AT metaG (version 2) | ecosystem: Environmental > Aquatic > Marine > Intertidal zone >...
TTAGCTTAGTGTTTATTTGAGAAAATATTTCAGAACTCCATAGCTCTATTCCATCTTGAGATTCAACTGCAGATGTTTCACATGTTGAATATTTTTCCATGAAATTTTCATCTATTAAACTAGCACCAATTTTTAAATCAATTCTAGATTCTCTATAGCAATCTTGATCTGTTATTATTTTTACAAAAACACTTTGGTTAAATGGACTTTGTGTGTTTTCATAGTCTTCAGGATTTTCAATTAATACTGTTCTTTCTTCATCAATATAAAATTCAAAATTTTCGTTGGTGTGATTCGTTGATATTAGAGATTGATATTCAGTCAAATTAAATTTTGTTATCCCATTATTATCATCATCACTATCGCATTGTTCTACTGTAACAACAGGGTTAATTATCTCAGGAAGTTCCGATACTACTATGTCAAATGAAGTACTTGCATTATAACATAAAGTGTTAGTATTTGTAACTCTTACAAAAATTTCCTGTCCACCCGAAACCGTATTTGTGAAAGGTGATGTTATGCCGTTAGAGTCAAGATCATTTGCATCTTCTTCATTAAGATGAAAAGTTACACTGTAATTATCTAAAGTCTGATTTTCGCCTAGAATTAGGTTGATTTGTGAATCAAAATCAAAATAATTAATGAATCCATCAGAATCATTTCCAACACTATCATCATCACAAATTACTATGTCATTGATAACATTTGCTTCAGGTAATTTTTCCTCTACTTGTAGAGTTACTTCATCATTTGAATCAATCAAACATGCATATTCATTGGTGTTAACTTGAACCCTGAATTTATCTCCGTTCATTGAGAGGTTTACGTTATTAATTGATAGAGTAGTAGTTTTTACTCCTTCATACGTTTCATTTTCAGTAAGATCTACCCAAGCAGAGTTATTAAATATTTGCCATTGATAATTTGGGTTATCATTAGTTTCAACTACCACAGAAAATTGAACTTGAGATCCTTCCTGACATGCTATGGTTGATACCGGTTCTGAGCTAATTACTGGAGCTATTGCTACTTTTTGAAAATAATATAATCCAGCATTATCTTTAGATGGTTCACTACTAGGATCATAGCCATCATCTATAATTCTCCCCCTTTCATCAATATTTCCTTCATCATAATTGTAATCACCTTGATCGTATCTTCCATCATTATCCCCATCAAAATAACCAGCCTCAATAACATCATTACATCCATCACCATCACTATCCAAATCAAAGTAATCTGCAGTTCCATCATTATCAGTATCTAATTTGTATGAAGAAATTTTAACCTGTGGAGAATAAAAACTTGATTGAGTGGTCGAAATATTATTGAAAAAATGTGATAGAGTTAATCCATCAATCTGAGAAGCATGAAATTCAAAAGTATTTCCAGTTCTTGATTTGTATTTATATCTAATTTCATTAGATGTAAATTGAGTTACATTATCCTCGTAAACCCCATCAAAATTAGTGTCAACAAGAAGATTATTATCTGGATCTAAAAGAGTGATATTTGTTGATGTGGGTAAACTTTTTATAGAAAAAACTTCACCATCAACAGATGAAATCTGAGTGTCGGAATCAACAATTAGGATATTTATTTTTTCGGAAAATGTGAAATTAAAATCAACTTGTCCATCAGCTCCTGGTTTAACTTCTGAAGTGAATCTATCCGTTGACTCTGTTCTATCATGAGAATCTGCTCTATCTTCAATAATTGTAAGATTTGCAATATCCATGATAGGACTACTTTCATTTTCAAGATTTATAATTGGGTTATAAAGGTCAGTAAAATTGAAAACACCGTTCCCTCTGGATTCAAATGAATTGATAATTCCATCATTATCTAAATCTAAATCAATATTATCAATAATTCCATCATTATCAAAGTCTGCTGGACATACACTCACGGGAATTTCAGTTGACACAAACTCTTGTGATGTACAATCTAAAATTCCTTTTAGTCTGTAAGTTCCAGATTGTTGTGGTGTAAAACTTTCTCCTTCGAATTCAGTAGATATAAAATTTCCAAGATTATTTTTTATTTCCCATACAATTCTATCGAAATTAGAAGTGTCAGATGCTTTTAAAGTTATGTTTGATGAACCATCCTCATTGACACAACTACCAAGGGTTTGTAAATCAACATCCAAATCAAATTTTGGTGGTTTTGCAAATCCAGAATAAAAGCCACCCGTTGTTGCAGCACCATTATAATTAAAATATGCAACATAAAGTTCATCATTACCAGTTACTGAAATATTTCCATTTAAATTATCAACCCTATAAGTTACATAATCATCACGACCAGTTACATTGTTTGGTCCATTTGAATTTGATATAGTTGAAATTTCTTGACCATTTATAAAAATTTCTGCACCTTTTTTTGTAATAAAAGTCACTGCTCCTGTGTATTCTTCGCCAGCAACTTCATTAATTCTAGCAATATTATCAACATTTCCTCTTGTTGAGCAACTTAAAGCCGGAACAAAAAACATTCCTTGATTTGCAGCTGCAGACTGTGGATTGGTGGAATAAACCCTACCAATACTTTGATAAGCAAATAATTTATGAGTTGGATCTTGGGTTTTAATATACATGTTGTTTTCACTTGTGTACTGACTAATAAAAGCATAGTCACCCTCTTGTAAAGTCATAAAGTTTTCTTGGTCATTTACTTGAATTACAGTGTTATCTTGGTTTGCTATGATTAGTGCATTTTCCCAATCAGATTCCCCATCACCTTTAATAAATACATATTCAGACCCTACTAATTCTGCACCAACAATTTGATCCATACCATAGTCCTGTCCTCCATTAGAGTCTGCATTAGAACCTGTTCCAGAACCAGTATTTACAACAATGGGTTTATCGGACTCTATAATTGTACCGTTTAATCCATATCTATATCCTCTGTTTGCTATCATGTATGATTCGCCGCTGTTTATGGTAATTTCAAATTCACCTTGCTGACCTCCAATTGTTGTGACATTATTTCTTAACTTAATGGTTACTTTAGTAAAATCTTCTGTTGCCATAAATGATGCAAATGAAGTTCCCAAACTAGCACTTTTTAATGTGCCAACCATAAATCTTTTTCCAAGAGAGGATTCTCCTTTTGAAACAATAGCGCCGCCATGAAAAAAAGCGCCCGAAGCTTGTACAGCCGCATTAAATCTTAATGAAACATATATTTCAGACTCTGCTTCAACGATAAATCCCTTTCTAATAATTTGTTCATATTCATTATCACGAATGAAAAGATTTTGGTAATAATTTCCAGAATTTGCAGCGGGTGTAATAACAGGATTTGAATTAGATACAGTTCCTTCATTCCAAGTTGTTCCAACACCTGTCAATATTTTGTATTTAACGGGATTATTGTTAGGAGTTGAGATATAAAAATATTGAGCTCCAACTGATGAAGAACTTTGATCAGTTGCTGTTAGAGGGGGAATATAATGAACCTTGCTAAGTTGAGCTGATAAACTAAAGTTAAATATTAATAAAATAAATATAAATATGTATTTAATTACTCTCACTGTGGCCAGTAAATATAATTTAAAATGTATTATTGATTTGAGATATTTTGAATTGACTATTTTTGAAACTTATGCTTAGACTATATGTAATTGGGGTTTTTATTTTAGTAATAGCGATCATATGTAATGTTTTGGTTTCAAAATTAGGAATTGCTTCATGGTATGATTTCCTTAACAGTTTTACAAAAAATGAACCAAATAATTATAATTTCTTTGATTACATATGGTTGTTCATAATTTATCCAATGTGTTTAGGGTTAGGATATTACATTGGAGACTTAGTATTTAATTATTTTGTAAAGTAGATGAGTCAAAAAAGAGAGCGACATAAAGCATTAGTATACCATTCAAAGCCCATACCTGGGAAGATTAAAGTTGTACCAACAAAAAGTCATCAATCTCAAAGAGATCTATCTTTAGCTTACTCACCTGGTGTAGCATATCCATGTTTAGAAATAAATGAAAACCCTGATGATGTTTATAAATACACATCCAAGTCAAATTTGGTTGCTGTAATTTCTAATGGAACTGCTGTACTTGGTTTAGGAGATATTGGACCTCTTGCTTCAAAGCCAGTAATGGAAGGGAAAGGGCTTTTGTTTAAAATTTTTGCTGATATTGATGTCTTTGATATTGAAGTTGATACAAATAATATTGAGGAATTTATTCAAACAGTTAAAAATATTTCACCAACATTTGGAGGAATAAATTTAGAGGATATTAAGGCTCCTGACGCTTTTGAAATTGAAAGAAGGTTGGTTGATGAGTTGGATATTCCAGTAATGCATGATGATCAGCACGGAACTGCAATTATCTCTGGGGCAGCATTAATAAATGCATTAGAAATTGCTGATAAAAAAATTGATGAAGTTAAAATGGTTATTTGCGGAGCAGGAGCTGCAGCAATTTCATGTGGAAAAATATATAAAGCACTAGGGATTAGAGCTGAAAACATAATTATGTTTGATAGCAAGGGACCGTTAAATGAAAATAGAGATAATCTAACATTAGAAAAAAAAGATTTTATTTCGAAAAGAAATGATGTTGAAATATTAAGTGATGCTGTAAAAAATTCAGATATTTTTATTGGTTTATCAAAATCAAATATGCTTACTGCTGAAATGCTAAAGACAATGGCTTTAAATCCAATTGTTTTTGCTATGGCTAATCCTGACCCAGAAATAAGTTATCAGCTTGCAATAAGCACCAGAGATGACATTATCATGGCAACTGGAAGAAGTGATCATCCAAATCAAGTTAATAATGTACTTGGATTTCCATTTATTTTTAGAGGAGCTCTTGATGTCAAGGCATCCAAAATAAATGAAGAAATGAAAATGGCTGCAGTACACGCTTTGGCAAAGCTTGCAAAAGAACCTGTACCAGAATATGTGAATATTGCGTATGGTGAAAAAAAACTTGCTTTTGGTAGAGACTATATTATTCCAAAACCATTTGATCAAAGATTAATTACGACAGTGCCGTTGGCAGTTGCAAGAGCTGCAATTAGTTCTGGTGTTGCAAGAGAAAAAATTGAAGATTGGGATAAGTATGAGAACGAACTTGCTTCAAGATTAGGAAATAACAATAAGATTACAAGATTACTTATTTCAAAAGCAAAAAATAATCCAAAGAGAATTGTATACCCTGAGGCTGATAAATTAGATGTAATAAAAGCAGCTCAAATTGTCCATGAGGAAGGTATTGGGATTCCAATATTGCTTGGAAACAGAGAAAGAATAGAGAAGATGAGAAGTGAAATTGAATATGAAAATGAAGTTGAAATTATTGATTTAAGTGAATCTAAACATGATAAAATTAAAGATAAATATGCTAAAACATTTGTAGAATTAAGGAAACACAAAGGTCTTTCATTTAAAAAAGCAAGACAATTAATGAATTATAGGAATTACTTTGGATGTATGATGGTAAAACAAGGGTCAGCAGATGCTTTTATCTCTGGATATTCAAGAAGTTACCCTGAGGTTATTAAACCTGTTTTAAAAATTATTGGTAAAGAAGATGGTGTTAGAAAAGTTGCAGCAACAAATTTAATGATAACAAGTAAAGGTCCTATCTTTTTGTCTGACACTTCTATTAATATCGATCCTAAATTCAATGAACTTGCTCACATTGCTAAAATGACAGCTTACACTGCTGAGGTTTTTGGTTTTTCACCAGTCATCGCAATGCTTTCTTTCTCAAATTTTGGATCTGCTGTTCATGATTCAGTTGAAAAAGTTTCCAATGCTGTAAAACTTCTTAATAGATGTTTCCCTGATCTTACTGTTGATGGTCCTTTGCAATCTGATTTTGCACTTAATAAATTAATGCTCAAAAATAAATTTGAATTTTCTAAATTATCAGGTCAGAAGGTTAATGTCCTTGTTTTTCCAAACTTAGATTCTGCAAATATTACATATAAAGTAATCAAAGAATTGGATGGAGCTCAGTCCATCGGTCCAATTCTTATGGGAGTTGAAAAACCTGCACATATTTTGCAGTTAAAGGCTAGTGTTGAAGAAATTGTCAACATGTCTGCAATAGCTGTTGTTGATGCTCAGAACAGAAAATTGTAAATTGTATATATGATTACACAGATAAGAGGAAGATTAGTTGAAAAATCGCCTACAGAATTAGTTGTTGATTGTAATGGCATTGGATATAGTATTAATATTTCTCTTAATACTTTTTCAAAATTATCTGATGAAGAAAATATAAAATTATTTACTCATTTGATTATAAAAGAAGATTCTCACTCTTTATTTGGATTTCTTACAAAGTCAGAAAGAGAATTATTCAGATTATTAATCTCTGTCTCTGGAGTTGGTGCTAGCACAGCTAGAGTAATGCTTTCTTCATTGAGTCCAACTGAAATTGTTTCTGCTATTGCAAATGAAAAGGTTTCAATAGTTCAATCAATAAAAGGGATTGGATCTAAGACAGCTCAGAGAATAATCTTGGAATTGAAAGACAAAATTCTTGGAATTGATAATAATGATAATGATTTTGAACTGATCCCTAAAGAAAGTGAAGAAGCGATTTCTGCATTAGAAGTGCTTGGATATTCTAGAAAACAAACAACCAAAATAGTTTCAAAAATAAAATCAGATGAGCCTGAAATATCAACTGAACTTCTAATTAAAAGAGCACTAAATAATTTATAGTTTGATTCTTATTTATGCTGACCTTTAGATTTAAATTTTCAGTATTATTTTTTTTAATATTACTTTCTTCTAAAGTCAATGCTCAAAATCGAATAAGTTTAGATACAATTAATAATGCAGTTTATATTGGTGAATTTAAGCTACAAAGCACTGAAAGTTTTATATCAAAGTACAAATACGATTCAAAACTAAACTTATACTTACTAGAAAATAAATTAGGAAATATTGCCTCAGGATTACCATTAAAGCTAACACCCAAGGAATACCGGGAAATCTTTAGGAAGAGTTTAATTAATAATTATTTTAAAGAACAAATCTCAATTTTAGAGGATGAAAATGATGATGTTAATAAGCGTAGCTTACTTCCAGATTTATATGTTAATTCAAGTTTTTTTGAAAGTATTTTTGGAAGTAATGAAATTGATTTAGACATACAAGGTTCAGTAGGATTAGACATTGGTGGAAGATATAGTAAGCGTGAGAATCCTTCTATTCCAATAAGAAATCAAAGTAATATTGCTTTGGATTTTAACCAAGCTATTTCTTTAAGTCTAAATGGGACAATTGGTGAAAAGCTAAATATTAAATCCAACTATGATTCACAATCTACTTTTGATTTTCAAAATTTGATAAAGCTTGATTACACACCTAATGAAGATGATATAATTCAAAAAATAGAAATTGGAAATGTAAGTATGCCAATTAGTAGTTCGCTTATAAGTGGTGCTCAAAATCTTTTTGGGCTAAAAACTCAATTAAAATTCGGAAATACAACTATAGATGCGGTATTGTCTGAGCAAAGATCTCAATCTAAAACCCTAAGCTCAAAATCTGGTGGAGGTCAATCTGAATTTAATCTGAGTCCATTAGATTATGAAAGTAATAAGCATTACTTTTTATCACACTATTTCAGAAAAAACTATGATAATTCATTAAAATCCTATCCCTACATAGATTCGCAGGTCAGAATCACTAGGATAGAGGTTTGGATAACTAATAGGTCTAATGATACTGAAAATGTAAGAAATCTCGTTGCTTTTCAAGATTTAGCTGAAATTGATCCAAAATTTACAAGTGCAGATAAATTAGTAAATAACTTCTTTCTTAGTAACAATTCAGATTTAAACCCATCCAATGGGCTTAATAATTTTGATCCCGACAGAATTGGTCAGAATTTTCTGAATGAAAACATTAGAGATATTTCAAATGTGAGTAATGGTTTTTCTGTTGGTGGAAATTTATTTAAAGAAGGCTCAGATTACTCAATTTTAGAAAACGCTAGATTATTAGATCAGAGTGAATACACTTTAGATGATCAACTAGGTTTTATTTCTCTCAATCAGTCACTAAATAATGATGAGGTATTAGCAGTTTCTTTTCAATATTCCTATAATGGTGAAATATTCCAAGTTGGTGAATTTTCTGATGATGGTATTGTTTCAGTTGATCAATCTCAAAACAGTGTAACAAGGAAAAGTTTAGTCGTCAAGTTGCTAAAAAGTAATATTAATAATGTAAGGCAACCTGTATGGAAGCTAATGATGAAAAATATTTACAATCTGGGGGCTTACCAATTATCAATGGATGATTTTAGATTAAATATATATTATAATGATCCTTCACCACTCAATTATATTAAAGCTGTTGATAATAATACATGGCCAAGTGGATTGGATAAAAAAAGATTATTGAATGTTTTTGAATTAGATAGATTGAATAGTAATGGCAATTTACAAGAAGATGGAGATGGTTTTTTTGATGCAATTGAAGGAATAACAATTATTAAAAACCAAGGATTATTAATTTTTCCTGTAATTGAACCATTTGGGCAATTTTTATTTGAAAAACTTAGATCAAGTAGTAATGAAAACTATAGCGATAATTCAACCTTTAATAAAAATCAAAATGAATATGTTTTTAATGAACTGTATAGCTATGGTAAAACAACTGCAGAAAAATATTTTCAAAAAAATAAATTTAAAATAGTTGGTAAGTATAAATCATCATCTTCCGGAGATGGTATTGATACAGGTGAATTTAATATCCCGCAAGGTTCTGTCACTGTTACTGCCGGTGGAAGAGTATTGCAGGAAGGTGTTGATTATATAGTAAATTATCAAACAGGAAATGTTGATATTATTAATCAAGCACTTGCAAACTCAAATATTCCAATAGAAATTTCGACAGAAAGTAACTCATTTTACAATCAACAAAAGAGAAGATTTTCAGGTTTTAATATTGAGCATATTGTAAGTGATAAATTTAAATTTGGAGCAACTTTATTGAACCTAAGCGAAAGATCAGTTTCCAGAAAAGCTAGTTACGGTTTTGAACCTGTGAACAATACTTCATTTGGTCTTAATGCTACATATTACAATGAAGTTCCTTTTTTAACAAGGATGGCTAATAAACTTCCAAATGTAGATACAGATATTCAATCTAATATTTCAATAAAAACTGAACTTGCTTTTTTAAGATCTAGTAGTCCACGAAAATCTGGTTATGATGATATAGCAAGTGTATATATTGATGATTTTGAGGGAAGTCAAAATAGAATTGATTTAAGAGATGTTCAATCTTGGAAATTGTCAAGTATTCCTGTAGATGCCACTGGATATGACTTTGGTAATAATGATTTGAGATCAGGTCATTACAGAGCAAAATTATCGTGGTATACAATTGATCCAATATTTTATTCCTCTAGACGGCCACAGAATATTAGTTTAGATGAAATTTCATTAAGCTCGGTAAGAAGGATTTTCGTAGATGAAATTTTTCCAGAAATTGATCTTTATCAAGGTGAATCAAGAACACAAAATACATTTGATATAACAATTTACCCTAACGAAAAAGGTCCTTATAACAATAATTTAAGTTCAGATTTTTTAAATAATGTTAGAAATAATTGGTCCGGTATTACTAGAAAAATAAATAGTACCAATTTTAAAAAAACCAATGTAGAGTACATTCAATTTTGGGTATTGGACAATTTTTCTGATGATAATAGTCAATCAATTGAGATTGGAGATTTAGTATTTCATCTTGGAAATATTTCAGAAGATATTTTACCTGATGGAAAAAAACAATTTGAAAATGGTTTACCGACAGAGAATAATAATAACTCTCAATTATCAAATTGGGGTATAACGCCTTCCAGCCAATCCCTTACTTATGCATTCAGTTCTTTAGAAGATGAGAGAAAAATGCAAGATGTTGGATATGATGGTCTTTCTGATTCAGAGGAAATTAATTTTTATACAAATGGAAATCTCTCTGATCCTGCAAACGATAATTTTATTAATTATTTAGATGCAGAAGGAGGAATTTTAGACAGATATAAAAATTATAACGGCAGTGAAGGAAACTCACCCATACAAAATGATTCTAATAATAGAGGGTCTACTAATTTTCCTGACACTGAAGATGTAAATAATGATAATACGATGAATCGTATTAATAGTTACTTTGAATATAGAATTCCATTAACTAAAAATATGAATTCTGATAATAGTCCATTTATTGTTGATACAAGAACAACCGAGGTTAAACTCCCAAACGGAAATACTTCAAAATCTAAATGGTTATTGTTTAAGGTGCCAATATTCAAAGAATACTATGAATCAAAAAATTTAGATCAATATTTTAAAGCTATTAACGGAATCAATGATTTAAAATCAATAAGTTTTATGCGGATGGTTTTAGAAAATTTTGAAAATCCAACAACATTGAGATTTGCAACTTTAGACTTGGTTAAGACGGATTGGAAAAGATATAATCTACCACTGAATAATTCAAATTCTATTAATTCAGAAACAAGCTTTGAAATTGGCGCTGTAAATATTTTTGAAAATGAAACTAGACAACCTGTAAATTATATTTTACCGCCTAATGTTCAACGTGAAGAAATATATAATAATAACTCAATCATTAGACAGAACGAACAATCTTTAAGTCTTAAAGTCAAAGATTTGAAATCTAAAGATTCAAGAGCTGTTTATAAAAATACAAATCTTGATCTCAGACATTATGAAAAGATTAAAATGTACATGCATGCTGAATCTGTTGCTAACAAACCTAAATTACCCAGTGAAAGCTCAAATGAAAACCTAGATGAAAGTATAGTAGCATTCATAAGATTGGGTAGTGATGTAGATGAGAACTTTTACCAGATTGAAATTCCTTTAAAACCAACACTAACAACACTTAATAGTTCAGTATTAACAGCTGATGAGGTTTGGAATCCAGATTTTAATTCAATAGACCTCGATCTAAAAAAACTGATTGACATGAAATTAAAATTGATTTCTAATAAAATATTAAATAATGAAGCGGTTTATTTTGATTATGACTTAAATGAAATAGATGAGTTTTCTCTTTTTAGTCAACTGCCTGGAGAAAAAAAATATAAATTTTCTATTAAAGGTAATCCATCCCTAGGCAGGGTTAACATAATAGTCCTTGGTTTAAAAAACCCATCAACTCAAGTTGGAAAAGATTTGTCAGCTGAAGTTTGGTTTAATGAATTACGATTATCAAATATAAAATCATCTGGTGGATGGTCATCTGTTGCTAGTGTTGATGCTAATATTGCTGATTTTGCAAATATCTCTTTTAGTAATAAGTTTTCATCAGATGGTTATGGTTCAATTGACAGATCTCCTAATGAGAGGTCAAATGAAAATTATAATCAATATAATTTTGTAACAAATGTAAATGCAGGTCAATTACTGCCAAAAAAATGGGGTGTTAATGTACCTTTGAGTTACACTTTTTCTGAGGAAGTTTCCAAGCCTAAATACGATAGTTTTCACAATGATTTGGAGTTAAATAATCTGATTGATATATCTGAAAATAAAGATTCAATAATGAATCAATCATCTTTAGTTTCAACGTCAAAAAGCTTTAGTTTAATTGGCTTGTCAAAGGATAAAAAAAGTGATAAAGAATCTAGATTCTATGATATAGAAAATTTAAACTTTTCTCACACATATAGTGAAAACAATTATAGAGATTATGAGTTTGAATATTCTGAAAGAAAATCGACACAGAGTTCAGCAAACTATTCTTACAATTTTAATGATGCAACATTTTATCTGTTTAAGGAACTAATTAATAATGATTCAAAAAAATTAGATTGGTTAAAAGAATTTAATTTTAATCCGTTACCATCAAATATTTCTTTTTCAGCAAATTATAATCGAAGAATGTATACCCAAAAGTTTAGGGAGATAAATTACAATGGTGTTAATTCTGACAATCAAATACCTCTACCTGTACTCAAACAAACAAATTTTTTATTTGATTGGCGAATGTCATTATCTCAAAATATTACACGATCATTGAGATTAAATTATAGTGCGACTAACTCTAATATAATATCTGAGGATACAAATTTTCAGAACTCCAGTTTGGGGATTTTTGATAATTTTTTCAATACTGGTTCACCAAATAATTTTGGTCAGAGCTTAAGTCTGAATTATATCTTGCCTTTTGAGTATTTCCCTTTTTTAAATTTTATTGATGGATCATATACATATACAGGTAATTTTAATTGGGAGAGAGGTTCTGATGTTTTTTCAAGTATAAAATCTGAAAGTGGTGAAATTTTAGGAAGAGTAAATACTATACAGAATGCCAATACTCAAAATTTTGTAATCAATTTTAATTTTAACCAAATTTATAGAGAAATACCTTGGCTTAACTCTGACTATAACATATTAAAATCTTTAATTAAATCAACTAGAAGATTGAGGTTTAATTATTCTGAAAATTCAGGAAAAGTCCTTCCTGGATTTTTGCCAAGCATTGGATTTTTAGGAACGTCAAAACCATCATTAGGTTTTGTGTTTGGAAGTCAATCAGATATTAGATATGAAGCAGCTAAAAACGGATGGTTAACTGATTTTCCAACTTTTAATGAGTCTTTCAAACAAATCTACAACTCAAAATTTGATCTTTTAGGTGAGTTAGAGTTTTTTAAAATAATTAAACTGGACTTAATTGCTAATAGATCTTACTCAAATAATTTTTCTGAAAATTATAGAGTTGATAATAGTGTTTACAGTTCTTTAAACCCAAATTATTACGGTAATTTTTCTATATCGACTAATATGCTTAGAACAAGTTTTAAGAAAAAAAATAAAGACTTTTCTGAAGTATTTGATATTATGAAAAATAATAGATTGATTATAGCTGATAGATTGATTTCAGAAAAGAATTTAAATATTATTGAATATGATAATGAGGGCTTCCCAATTGGTTATTCAAAAAACAGTCAACAGGTTTTAATTCCAGCTTTCATGTCTGCTTTTCTTGGATTTGATCCGCAAAAAATAGCTTTCAACCCAATTTCTGATAATCCAAAATTGAACTGGGCATTGAAAATTGAAGTTCCCTCAGATTTATTAAATGACAACATTAAAAGAATATCTTTTGGACATTCATACAGATCTAATTTTACGATTAATAATTTTAGATCTAACCTTACTTTTGATCCTGATTTGTTTGATAAGTCTGGTAACTATCTGAGTGAAATGTCATACTCTAATTTAAATATAGTTGAACAATTTAATCCTTTAGTCATGATTGATATTCAATTTAATAATGCATTAAGATTAAATTTCGATTTTGTTAAAGACAGAGCTGTTTCTTTGAGCCTTGCAAATAATTTTATTACTGAATCATGGGGAAATGAATATGTATTTGGTTTAGGATACAGGGCCAGAAATTTGAGAATTAATTCAAGTTTAGCACCAAACTCAAATAATTTTATCGGGGATTTAAATGTTAAAATCGATATGAGCCTCAGAAAAAATATGACCGTAATAAGGAATTTAAATATTGAAGACAATAAAGTTTCAGCTGGCCAGTCATTAGTTTCAGCAAAACTTTCTGCAGATTATGCTCTAACTAAAAGCTTTTCTGCTATTTTCTTTTATGATCACATGTTTTCTAAATATGAAGTTTCTTCTGCATTTCCACAAACAAATATTAGATCTGGATTTACACTGAGATATAATTTTGGCAATTAATTATTGTATTTTCATAAAGGATAGTATAAATTAGAATCATGGAAATAAGAGAAAATTTAAAGTATACTAAAGACCATGAGTGGATTAGTATTGATGGAGATATTGCTACTGTTGGAATCACAGATTTTGCTCAAAGTGAACTTGGGGATATTGTTTATGTTGAAGTAGATACAATTGAAGAAAATTTAAATAAAGATGATGTTTTTGGAACTGTAGAAGCTGTTAAAACCGTTTCGGATCTTTTTATACCTGTTTCTGGCGAAATCTTAGAATTTAATGAATCTCTTAATGACAATCCTGAATTAATAAACGAATCACCTTATGATGAAGGTTGGATTATCAAAATGAAAGTAGAAAACAGTGATCAGCTAAGTGAACTTTTAGACTCCAAATCCTATTCTGAAATTACTGGTTAGATATATTAAAAAATATATAGCCTACGTCTATACATTATTTTTGATATCCTTATCATTGATACCTGTCCAAATGCAATTTAGGTCTTTTAATCTGCTGGAATGGGACAAGGCTGTCCATTGTTTACTTTACTTTTTTTTTATAATCTTTTGGGGAACAAAGCTTGAAGCCAATAAAATTCATTTGAGAGCCCTATTGATGGTGACCATTTTTTTTGGTTTATTGTTAGAAGTCTTTCAAGAGATACTTCCATTTGGACGAGTCTTTGAATGGGGGGATTTTATTGCTAATACAGCTGGAGCTTTAATTGGTTTTTTTATTTTGCATTTAAATAAAAAAAAATTACATTAGCTGACCTATGAGACTAAAAAAGAATCCAGAGGCTGATTTAAATAACAAGAGTTCATTTTATTTTTCTATTGGGCTATTCTTAGTCTTACTAGTTTCATGGCAGGCGATTGAGTATAAGAATTATGATGATGACGGGTATGGATATATTGCACTTGACGTTGATGATGATGATGATGAAGAAATTCCAATTACAGAGCAAATTAAAACCCCGCCACCGCCACCGCCACCACCAGCACCTGAAATAATTGAGGTTGTTGAAGATGAAGAAGAGATTGAAGAAACAATAATTGAATCAACTGAAACCGATCAAGAAGAGATTGTAGAGGAAGTTGAAGTTGTTGAAGAAGAAATTGATATGGATGTCCCTTTTGCAATTATTGAGGATGTTCCATTATTCCCTGGATGTGAAAGAGTGCCAAAGTCTGAAAGAAGAAGTTGCTTTCAAACACAAATTCAGAAGCATATAGCAAAGAACTTTAGATACCCAGAAATTGCTCAAGAAATGGGTATTCAAGGCCGAGTTTTTGTTCAATTTACAATTGGTAAAGATGGCTCTATTTCTGGTATTAGAACCAGAGGACCAGATAAAAATTTGGAAAAAGAAGCTAACAGAATCATAAGTAGACTTCCAAGAATGACCCCTGGAAAACAAAGAGGTCGTCCTGTAAGAGTTCCTTTTAGTATCCCTATTACTTTTAAGCTTCAATAAAATTATATTCTAATTTTTTTACTTATTGAATTGTAACTAAGTTTGCACTCCTATTAGTTCAAATTGATTAGTGCTAAAATTTTTATTTCTTTAACTAAGGCCAAGTTAGCTCTTAGTGTTGTTTTTTCCTCCATAGCTGGATACTTTCTAGCTGTTGATGAAGTTGATTTTAATGAACTAATTTTATTGGTTATAGGTGGATATTCCATTGTAGGGGCATCAAATTCTTTTAATCAGATAATTGAAAAAGATAAAGATGTATTGATGGATAGAACTAAAAACAGACCTTTGCCAGCTAAAGAAATTACGACTCAAAATGCATTTTGGATCTCTGTTTTTTTAACTCTTATTGGTCTATTGTGTTTGTACTTTATTAACTATAAAACTGCATTTTTTGCCGCAATTTCAGTTTTTTTATATACATGCGTTTATACTCCTTTAAAACCAATAACTCCTCTTTCAGTTTTCGTTGGTGCTATACCTGGGGCTATTCCATTTATGCTTGGATGGGTAGCTGCAACAGGAAGTTTTGGTATTGAACCTGGGACTTTATTTATGATTCAATTCTTTTGGCAATTTCCTCATTTTTGGGCTTTAGGCTGGATGTTAGATGATGACTATAAAAAAGCTGGATTTATTATGTTACCCACTGGAAATAGAGATAAAAGCACTGCACTTCAAATTATACTATACATAATATGGATGATGATAATATCTGTATTTCCTTATACTGGTCTAACTGGTGATTTGACTTTAAGTTTTGGCTCAACAATTGCAATCTTAATGCTAGGAGTCATAATGTTAGTTTTGGCTATAAATTTGTATAATAAAATGGATATTTCATCTGCTAGGAAATTATTTTATTCCAGCATATTATATTTAACCTTGATTCAAATAATATATTTAATTGATAAGTTTTTATGAGCGAAAATGATTTAAGACTCAAGAAAGAGAAAGCAAAAAAAATGATGTTATTGTTTGCGTTGTTAAGTATCACAATGACTTTTGGTGGATTAACAAGTGCTTACGTTGTTAGTAAGGGACGGCCAGACTGGTTAGTTGACTTTACTCTTCCACAATCATTCATATATAGCACCTTTGTAATTGTTCTAAGTAGTGTGACAATTCAACTGTCAAAATTTTTCCTAAACAATGGAAAATCTAAAAATAGGTCACTTATCTTTTTAGCCACAACTTTTATTTTGGGAATAATATTTCTTATTCTTCAGTTTAATGGATTTAATAATCTTATTGATTTGGGGTATTATTTTGCAGGAGCACAAAGCAACGTAACTACTTCTTTTATATACGTTTTAGCTTTTGTTCATCTTTTGCACCTTCTTGCTGGATTGATTGTTATTTCTGTGTTGTTTTACAAAACATACTATGATAAGTACATAGACTCAATATTGGGGTTTTCACTGGGAGTAACATTTTGGCATTTCCTTGATTTACTTTGGGTTTATTTGTTTGTTTTTTTGTATTTCATTGGATAAAAATTCATTAACTTTGTTGAAAATTTTTTGATTTAATGAGTTCGACAATTTCCTCTGCTGAAATTCAAAATGACTGGGATGGAGGAGGCAAGCCCCTAAAAGCTAGCTACGGTAAATTAATGATGTGGTTTTTCATCGTTTCAGATGCGCTCACATTTTCCGGATTTCTTGTTGCATATGGTTTTTCTAGATTTAAGAATATTGATTCATGGCCAATAGCTGACGAAGTATTTACACACTTCCCGTTCTTGCATGGTGTTGATGCGCCAATGTACTATGTTGCTTTGATGACTTTTATTCTAATTTTTTCATCTGTAACAATGGTGTTGGCCGTTGATGCAGGTCATAATAATAACAAAAATAAAGTAGCATTTTATATGTTGCTTACTATAGTTGGTGGTGCTGTATTTGTTGGTTCTCAAGCATGGGAATGGGCTAACTTCATTAGAGGTGAATATGGAGCAATTGAAACCAAAGGAGGTCAAATTATTCAATTTGTTGATACCAGCAATGACAATAAAAGAATTGCTATAAAAGATTTTGTTGTTAGTGTCCCAAAGGAGAGAGAACAACATCAAGGAAGTAACGGCTTGTGGTACAGAGATGAGGCTTCTCTTCCTACATTTACGTTAGAGGAAGTTTCAAACAGTTTTTTAGCTAATCCTGCTTTAGTAGTAAGGTCTGAAAAAATTGATGAAAAAGGCAAAAAAATTATTCTTTCCAGAGAAGAATCTATTGAAAAAGTTTCACAGGGAGTATATGTTGTTGAGGGAGCTAATTTAATTAGGAATGAATATGGAAATAGGCTCTTTGCTGATTTCTTTTTCTTTATAACTGGTTTTCATGGTTTTCACGTTTTTTCTGGTGTTATAATTAATCTTATCATTTTCATCAATGTACTTTTAGGAACATATGAAAAAAGAGGTCACTATGAAATGGTTGAAAAGGTTGGACTTTACTGGCACTTTGTTGATTTAGTATGGGTTTTTGTATTTACTTTCTTTTATTTGGTATAGATTATGGGACAACACGAACACAAACTAGAAATATTTAGAGGATTAATAAAATTTAAATCCAATGTTCAAAAGATATGGGGTGTTTTAATCTTTCTTTCAATAGTAACTGCTATTGAAGTTGTTTTAGGAATTGTCAAGCCAGAGATTTTAATGAATTCTTTTTTGAATTTAAAGCTTATTAATTGGATATTTTTGATTTTGACAATAGTTAAAGCTTACTACATTACTTGGGATTTTATGCACATGCGTGATGAATCATTTGCTCTTCAAGCATCTGTTGTAATAACTCTCATTTTTCTTATCGCTTACCTTGCTTTTATTTTATTAGTAGAGGGTAATTATATTTATGATGTGATGTACGAAGGTTTTGTGAGTTGGAATTTCTAATTTTCACAATTGAAAAAATATTTTGTTCTTGCCGTACTTTTTATCTTGCCTTTAGTTGCATACCTGTTTTTTGCATCTGGAATTAATAATTTTGCCAAGCTTCCAATACTAACAGATTCAATTCAGGATTTAGAAAGTTTATCTAATCATACATTTGAAAATAACATATCAATTGTAACATTTCTTGGAAATGATATTGAAGATAGAGAAGGAGATGCATTAAATTTAAATCAGAAAATTTATAAAAGATTCTACCAATTTAAGGACTTTCAGTTTGTGTCTATTGTTCCTGAAGGAAATGAATTAAAATCAAAAAACTTAAAAGAGAATTTATCGTCAGGCACTAATACTAATATGAAAAACTGGCATTTTATTCATATACCAGATTCAAAAATCATTAGTTTGTATAATAACTTATCTACTAATATTGAATTAGGAAGTGACTTAGGATTACCGTATGCATTTATTATTGATAAGTCAAAAGCTTTAAGGGGTAGAGATAATGATGATGGCATAAAGTTTGGGTATGATTCTAGGTCAGTTGCAGATATCAATAACAATATGTTAGACGATGTTAAAATTATCTTAGCTGAATATAGAATGGCGTTGAAAAAGAATAATGTTTTTAAGTAATCATGTTTAAAAGAAAGTCATACATAGGCTTATTTATAATAATCATAATTTTTTCTTTTTGGTTTATTCCAAGAATAAATAATCGAGTTAACGATAACAGAGTATCTGACTCCAGCAGAACAAAAGAGATAAGTCAATCTTCTAAGCTATCTTTTATTAATTTGAATGGTGAATCAAGAAAAGTTCCTGAATTTGTATTTCAAAATCAGGATAATCGTTATGTTACAAACGAAGATTTCTCAGGAAAAGTTTATGTCGCTGAATTTTTCTTTACATCATGTCCATCAATTTGTATTGAGATGAATCAGAATATGAAAATATTAGATGAAGAGTTTGGGGGTCGTGATGATTTTGGAATAGCTTCGTTTACAATAGATCCTGTCAATGATACACCAGTTGTCTTAAAAGAATATGCTGAGAGACTTAATGTTAAATCTCAAAATTGGCATTTTTTAACCGGTAAAATAGATGATGTATATGAGCTGTCAAATTCTGGCTTTAATATTTTCGCTGGAGTTAATCCTGCAGTTGCTGGTGGCTTTGAGCATCAAGGGTTTTTTGCTCTTATTGATAAAAATGGATACATTCGTTCTCGAAAAGACTCAAATGGTAACCCCATAGTTTATTATCTTGGGATAGAAAACCCCTCTGTTGATAAACAAGGAATTGATATGATTAAGGAGGATATTAGAAAATTATTAAAAAATGGCTGAATCAAAAAAATATAGACCGTTAGTATTAGCTGCCTCAGTGTTAGTACCTGTTGTTGTGGCAATATTGTTTACTGTTAGAATTCCAGATGCCGAGCCACTAACATTCTTACCTCCAATTTATGCTGGTATAAATGCACTAACTTCATTGCTGTTGATAGCTGCTTTGTATTTTATAAAAAATGGTCAAAGAAAGATCCATGAGGCATTGATGAAATTATGTATTGGCTTATCATTGATTTTTCTTATAATGTATATTGCTTATCACATGACAACCGATCCCACTCCATTTGGAGGAGAAGGAGTTATTAAATACGTGTATTATTTTATTTTGATTTCACACATATTGCTTTCAATTATAGTTATTCCTTTGGTTTTAACAAGCTATACCAGAGCAATTACTTCAGAATTTATTTCTCATAAGAAAATTTCAAAAATAACCTTTCCAGTCTGGTTGTATGTAGCTGTAACTGGGGTTATTGTTTATTTAATGATTTCACCATATTACTAATGATTAGCTATTTTCAATGTTCCATGTGTAAAGCAGTACTAGAGTCTGGTGCTGATCAGCAAGCTGCAGAAAGCTTGAACGATGGTATTGTTTACCTTATGGCAATCCCATATATACTTGTAGCATTAATTGGATTTTTAATTTATTATAAATTTTTTAGAAAAGCTTAAATTTTTTTTTACCTTTGCTACTATGTATAACAAAGTACCATGTATTAAAAAATGAAAAATAATATTTTATTAAGATCTGAAGCTTTAGCTTCACTAAACAATGATAAATGGGGAATTTCAATTGGAGCTTTTCTCATATATATGATTATTACTGGAGCTATTGGATTAATTCCAGTTGTTGGGGGAATAGGTCAATTGGTTTTAACAGGACCTTTTCTAGTTGGTTATTTTTATTTCTTTTTAAAGGTTTCTAGAGATGAGTCTGTAGATATTGAAGATCTGTTTATAGCTTTTAAAAGTAAAAATCAGTTTTTAGCTAGTCTTGTCTCTTATCTGCTTGTTATTTTAATCGTGTTCACAACTATGGGAATCGGACTTGCCCTTTGGGCATTTTTAGTTTTAGGAAGAGAAACTTTTATGCACTTTATCGACAAGATAAGCGAATGGTCTGAAAAATTTAATCCAGCTAATCTTCAATCTGATTTGCCTTTATATGATCCTGCCTTAACAGATGCATTAAGTCCTGAAATTAATTGGGCTTTTTTAATACTAGGTGCGATTCCATTTATTTTAATTCCAGTTATTTACGTATCACTATCATTTTCACAAACATGGTTTATTATAGCAAATGATGAAAATATTTCTGGATATGATGCGTTAAAGGAAAGTTGGAATTTAATGAGTGGAAAACGATTGAAATTATTTCTTCTTGAATTAAGTTTTATTGGATGGGCAATTCTTTCAGTTTTAACATTATTTATTGGTTTTATTTTTTTAGCACCATATATGCAAACTAGTTATGCAAAGTTTTATGATAATTTAAATGAATCATCATGAAAAAGTTTCTACTAAAAATTAGAAATTTCTATAAATGTGAAATAAAAACATTTAAAAGAATTTTAAGACTGAAATAATATGAACAAAAAGTCAAACAATCTTACAAATACTGGAAATTGGATTGGTGTTGGAACAGCAATAGGGACAGCAGTTTTTGCTGCAACAAAGGAACCAACTTGGATTGCTGTGGGTGTTGCAGTCGGCGCTGCTCTTGGCTGGAAGAAACCGAAAAATTAAAAAATGAAAAAACTATTATTATTATTTACACTTTTTACATTGATCTCATGTATTGACGTGAAGCCAAATGTCACTGTTGATCAAAAAATTGATTTACATATTGATGGTGAAAATGTTGAAGGATTAGAAGGTGAATGGATCATTTCTGCTGATGAAAAGGACGATGTAATTACAGTAAAAATTGAGAGAAAAAAAGAATTGAGTGAGTAACGAAAACTTTAAAATTCAACTTAGAAAAGGACTTTTAGAGTTTTGTATTCTGCAGGTTCTTTCGAAAGAAAAGCTATATACATCTGAGATTATTGTGAAATTAAATGAATCTCAAATTATAGTTGTAGAGGGGACTGTATATCCTTTACTAAGTAGATTAAAAAATAAAGGATTTGTTGATAGTGAGTGGATTGAGTCAAAACAGGGTCCACCACGAAAGTATTATCATTTAACTAAAAAAGGTAAAAAATATCTGACTGAGTTAACATCTAGCTATGTTGAAGTGAATTCATCAATTCAAAATCTTATAAACAATAAATGAAAAAAACAGTAACTGCCAATATATCTGGGACAATATACAACATTGAAGATGATGCATTTGATTTGATGCAAAAGTATCTCAATTCAATTAAAATGTACTTTTCTTCCTATGAAGATTCTGAAGAAATTTTCATGGATTTTGAAAATCGAATTTCAGAAAATTTATATTCAATTTCAAACAATGCAAATGAAGTAATCAATTCTAAACATGTTGCAAAAATTATTGAGATTATGGGTAAGCCTGAAGATTTCGAGGATCTAGAGATTGAAAACAACAATATTAAAGATTTGAGTAAATTAAGAAGAAATAACAATGATAGAATAATTGCTGGTGTTGCTTCAGGAATTTCAGATTACTTTAAAATAGATCCTTTTATTACAAGACTATTATTCGTTTTGACAATTCCAGTAGGAGGATTTGGCTTTTTCTTTTACCTGATATGTTGGATTTCGATGCCCAAGACTAGTATAGTTAGTTCTACAAAAAGAAAAAAATTCTACAGAGATCACGAAAATAAAATTATAGCTGGAATTGCTCAAGGGATAGCTACTTATTTTTCTATTAACGCATTTATAATAAGGTTATTTTTTATAGCACTCATTTTTGTCAATGGTTTGGGATTTGGATTATATCTGTTAATATGGATTTCTAGTAAATATGCAAAGACTATAAAACAGAAAATGGATATGTCAGGAATAAATCTAAATGTAGATAATGTTGAAAAGTTTGTTAATGAGAGTAAGAATAAAATTGTTGAAAGTGAAAATGTCTCAAAAGTGGGTTCAAAACTTTACAGAATCTTTATTTTTCCATTTAAGTTAATAGGACAAGCGTTTGAGATACTTTTTCCTATCATAAAAAGAATTCCTAAAGTATTAATAATCTTTCTAATAATTTATATCACTGCAATTCTTGGAATATTTTTAATAGCACTAATTATTATACAATTTTCATTATTCGAACCTAACAATGAACTTTTGGCTTTACTTCAAACAATTATTGTAGATTTGCCAGCGCTAACTTTAATTATGATCTACATTAATTTCATAATAAGTGTACTTCTTTTATCAATTTTCTTGATTAAACTTTTATCAGAAAAAAATGTCAAAAATTCAACGATTATAGTGTTAAGTATTGGCCTGTTTATGGTCACGTCTTTTAATATTATAAACCTTGGCTCTAACGACAAGTTGGAAAACGATATTGATAAAATTGAAGATTTTATAGAGGATAAATACTTTTTAAATTATAGCTATAAACTAAAAATTAACTAAAAAATTAAAATATGAAAACATCAAAATTTATTTATCA
>Ga0255762_10001166_pt1 | contig 22979 bp, 16 predicted proteins | sample 101ome_16_FD_179962 | JGI IMG/M metagenome (GOLD analysis project Ga0255762, IMG submission 179962) | Coastal salt marsh microbial communities from the Groves Creek Marsh, Skidaway Island, Georgia - 101401AT metaG (version 2) | ecosystem: Environmental > Aquatic > Marine > Intertidal zone >...
TCCCGCCGCGTACCCATCCGTTTGATTTGCATTCGGTTTTTTTCTCGTTTGGTACCGTAGACATCTCTATTCGATTCAGTTTTCATCTCTATTCGATTCAGCTTTCACCGGATCGATCGATCGATTCGGTGTTTTTCGCTTGTTTTTTTTTGAAAACTCTCGCTCCCCGAGCCTCTCGCGACGACGCCGCGCGACGCTCTCGTCGAGCGGGAGTGTGCGACGGACGACGAGGGCGACGACGATGATGGGAGCGGTGAGCGGTGCGCGCGCGTCCGCCGTGACGACGTCGGTGAAGATGACGAGAAGGACGGCGACGACGCCGCGCCGATGCTCGGTTCGGCGAGCCGCCAGTGGTGAGGCTGCCGCTGCGGACGAACGATACGCGGCGCGCGGGGTGAGCGCGAGCAAGGAGGACGTGCACGCGGCGATTAAAAAGGTGGATAAAGGTTTGTTCCCCAAGGCGTTCTGTAAGATTGTGGAGGATATCGCCGGGGATGACGCGTGGTGCACGTGCATGCACGCCGACGGGGCGGGGACCAAGACGTCGCTGGCGTACATGTACTGGAAGGAGACGGGTGACATGAGCGTGTGGCGAGGGATCGCGCAAGATTCCATCGTGATGAACACGGATGATTTGTTGTGCGTCGGGTGCGTGGATAATATTTTGGTTTCGAGCACGATTGGGCGAAACAAGGCGCTCATTCCGGGGGACGTGTTGAGCGCGCTCATCGGCGGCACTGAGGAGGTTTTGGAAACCTTGCGAGGTTGCGGCGTCGGTGTCAAGTCTACCGGCGGTGAGACGGCGGATTTGGGCGATTTGGTGCGAACCGTTGTGGTGGACACCACCGTGACGGCCCGCATGCGTCGCGATGCCGTCATCAGCAATGACAATATTCGGGCCGGCGACGTCGTCGTGGGTTTGGCTTCGTTTGGACAAGCGACGTACGAGAGCGAATACAACGGCGGCATGGGAAGCAACGGCTTGACGTCGGCGCGTCACGATGTCTTTGCCAAAAACTTGGCAGCCAAGTACCCGGAGAGCTTTGACCCGAGCGTTCCCGAGTCTTTGGTTTACAGCGGCAAGTACCAGCTCACCGACGTGGAACCGGAAACTGGCGTCACTGTCGGTAAGTTGGTGCTCAGCCCGACACGCACGTACGCGCCGGTTGTCAAGGCTGTTTTGGATGCCATCGATGTCAAGGATATTCATGGAATGGTGCACTGCAGTGGCGGCGCTCAGTCTAAGGTGGGACACTTTCTCGTTCCGGGCTTGCGAGTAATCAAGGATAACATGTTTCCGATTCCGCCCCTCTTCAGACTCATCCAAGAGTGCTCCAACACCGCATGGAGTGAGATGTACAAGGTGTTCAACTGCGGCCATCGCTTGGAGTTCTACTGCTCCCCGGAACACGCGCAAAAGATTATCGACATTAGCAAGAGCTTTAACATCGACGCGCAAATCATCGGCCGCGTCGAAGCAAAGGAGGGCGACTCTGAAGTGATTGTGCGCAGCGAGTACGGTGAGTTTACCTACTAAAGGAAATCGTGCGTTGTTATCAAGTATATATAATAGATCTCTCTTTTACACGACGCCCTGCTTGGTTGTTCCCGTGGGGCGATCCGTCTTACCCTCTGCCTCTTCCTTTGCACGACGCGCGTCGCGACGAGCCCGCAACTCCTCTATCGTCACCCCTCTAAGCTCGCGTCTGTAAAACAACAACCAATTCGCCGCCTGCGCTCTGCGCGTCATGTTCGGCGTCAAACCTTCCATCTTAAACCCTTTCCACCCGAGCGGCGTCAGCGTCGTCTTCAAGCCTTGCTTGTGTTCCTCTGGCACTGAACGCGTGAGCGCAGCGCACGCTGCCTTGACTGGCGCGTCAACCTTTGGATCGTACTTTCTCGTCACCCCAATCACATCCGGCGGCTGCGGGTAATTCTTTGCCCAATTCGGAAACACTTCATCTGGCGTCCATACCTCCACAGCCGTCAACGTCTCGGCATCGAGCTCCACTTTGCACCGGTACCCGAGCGCGTTCCACACCAGTTTATTCACCGCCTCATCGGAGAGCTCTGAGCGCACGATGGAGAGCAACACATCGTTCGAGATGGGATCCGGCCCGTTCGCTGTTTCATCCCACGGTTTCGCCCCGTACCCTTCATCTCTCGTCGTCGTCGCCGCCGCCACCGTCACGGCTGTATTCCCACGGCGTCGCGTCACTCTTCCAGTGGTGAGCCGCCGGTGCGTGTCGACACTCTTCTTTTGCACCAGTGTCGTCGTCGTCGTCGTCTTGAGCGACCAATCGCTGGCGACGGAAGCGACACGCATCGGTTTTATTAGATCACACCTTCGTCGTCGCTCGTCGGATCGCGCGTCCGCCTTTCGAGCGTCGCGTTCTGTGCACCGCTCGCTCTTATCGCTTTCGCTTTTGCTCCTTGGTTGCAAATGACTATCACTGTTTACACATATGGGAACGTTGGAAAAGTTGCACGTCCAAGCTTTAAAATTTCATCAAAAACCAGACCTCATTCCTCAGCGAACTTCGGTGTCGTCGATCGCGGGGACGACGCGTGCGAGACGACCATGGACGACGACGTCGTCATTGGCGGTGGGCGACGCGCGCTGACGAGCTGGATGAGCGGTGAAAACGCTGATGCGTATGGTGATTCATCACCATCATCATCGTTCGGTTCGCCGGCGTCTGATGCGTCGAGCTGGGCGACGCCCGTCTTTGGCGTCGCGATCGCCGTGAGCGCTTGCGCGATGGCGTACTTTGCATCGCCGAGCGTGTCGATTCGCGTGCGCGCGCAGGTTGGGTTGGCGTGGGCGCTGTCGATCGCCATCGTCGGGGTGGTTCCGGTGGATGTGTCGGCGACGATGCGGTTGAGCGGTTCGGAAGGCGGAGGCGTGCCGAGTGGATTGCCGCAAGCGTTCGACATGGCGTATTGGGGTACGTACGCGTTAACGTGGTTGATTTTGCCGTTGCATCAAGCGTACGAGGACGCGGCGGATTTCAACACGAAGGATAGGATTAAGAGAGCGGTGCGCGAGAAGGCGATGTTTGTCGCCATAATCGTGGCGTTGTTGGGCGTCGGAACGGCATCGTTAATGGCGAGCGAAAAGTTGAGCCTCGGGTCGATACGAGCGGCAGGTATAGTGTTGGCAAACGTGTGGGGTATTTCGACGGGCGTCCTTCTCATGGGCTTTGGTCTGGTGGATATTCCAAAGACGCTTTGGAACAACGCATCGTTCAGCGGTCGATTGACTCGAGCGTACAAGCACGTCGCGGGTGCGTCGAGGTCCCTCACGAATGCGCACGAAAACCTGGCAAAGCAGGTAACTACTGTCGCGACGACGTCCAGCGTGATGCCCAGACGACACGAGTTGCGATGGGCGATGAGCATCATCGAGAAGGAGGCGCCAGAGTTTTCTTCTGTGCACCGCGTGAGCGTAGAAGAGGCGCTCCAATCGGCGGATGAAGACATTCTCGATTACGATTACGACGAGCTCAATGACTTGGTGGCGCTGCGCAAAGCGGTTCGCAAAAGCGTGCGCGTGTATAATCGCACCAAGGCGCACTACGCGCTCGCCGTCGAGGAGGCGTTTCACGCAGAGTCTTTGGAGCAGAGCAAGTCGAATTCCATGAGGCGTCTGCATCGTCTGCCAAACTCTCCGATGCGAACGGGTTCCGCCGGGCGTTGTGTCGACAACCTCGAGTACACATGGTGCATCGTCATATTGCCGCTCTTATTGCGAATCGTTGCCATCGGGTTAGCCTTCTTTTCGGGCGCCATCATCCTCGCCGAGAGCACCATTTGGGTGAGCAAAGTTTGGGAAGAGGTTGAGGCTGTATCGCTCATGAGCGTCATGCTGGAAAATGCGAGGTCGAACACGCAGCTGTACATTGCCGTCGCGTTCCCGCTCTTCTACATGTGTCTCTGTACTTTTTATGCTCTGTTCAAACTGGGTATGTTTAGCTTTTATCAATTGGTTCCCCGACACACCGACGCGTTCTCTCTGCTCGTCAACGCTGGATTGGTGTGCCGCTACTCGGCGCCCATAGCGTTCAACTTTCTGATGTGTCTGCCAGTCATTCGCGAATCTGGGAAGATGACAACCTTCTCGCGGAAGATGACGGGTAACGTCCCCGAGCTCGCGACAGAACTGAACGTCATCGTGCCCACATTCCTCGGTTTGTTCTGCGCCGCGATTGCTCTGGGTTGGTTTGATGTTCTCGCACGTGTCTTCCACGCTGGCGACGGGTTCAAATTTGAGAGCGACAGAGACGTCAACGAAAACGTTGACGCCGGTAAAGCCATCGTAGATAGAGAACGAGCGGAGATCGCGGATGGCGGCGTCGTCGGAAGTGCGCACGAGTGTTTTGTGGCAGATGACGCACCTTATGAGCAACAACTTCCCGCCGTTTTGGAAGACTCTGTTTTGCAAGAGGAGCGGCGCGAAGCGCAAAGCAACCTTCTCTCTGGGGATCCAGAATCAGCGAGCGACAGATGGGAGACGCAAAAGACTAGACTCTCTCGTGCCGTGCAGCAATCCATGGAGAGATCACCGTCCACCCGAGGTAGAGCACCGGCTCAGCCAAGCTCTTCTCGCAACTCACCTCTCAACGAAGCGGGTCGCCAAAAGCTTAGCAAGCTCGATTCCATGTTCTCCTCCATCTCTCGTCGCAACGCATCCTTCTCGGATGACTGATTTGTCGAGCGCAAACAATATTTCAACCATGTACTACTGTACGCACCGCGTGTATCAATACTTTTCACTCACCACATCCGGCAACAACGCCAACGCCGTTCCGTCGACGCAAACCGTCCCACACTCCACCCTTCGCACCACCGTCTCATACCTCGCTCTCGTCCCAGACTTCCGCGTCAACATAATAATCGCTTCAACCTCTTCCCCAACGCGAACCGGCGCTCGGAATTTCAACTCTTGCGTCGCGTACACCGCTCCTGGATGCGCGCGCGACAACAACGCTCCGAAGACGGATGCGCTCAACATTCCGTGCACCACCCTCCCACCGAGTCGTTTCCCCCGCCCGTCGTCGTCGTCGTCGTCGTCGTCGTTGTCGGTGGCGTAGTGAATTGGATTTTCATCTCCGCTCACCGCACCGAACGCGCGCACGTCCTCATCCGTAAACCTTCGTCGCAGGGAGAGTCGCTCGCACTCTGCTGAACTGTCACTGCTGCTCCTGCTGCTGCCGCTGCTCCTGCTACTGGACTCACGCGTTCGATATCGAGACCACGTCGACGTCGTGGTGCACGCCGTCGCGCGTTTCGCGAGCAAAGTTTCGACGAACCGAGCGCGTCGCAACAGCATGACGTTGCGCCGAAGACTCGCGCACATTTCTCATTTCTTTCCAAATGCACCTCAGAGAGCGACGTCGGTCGACCATGACGCCGACGACCATGATGACGCCGCCGCCGACGGGTGTTCGACGACAACCCGGTGGGGATTGTTCGCGTTCGCCGCCGCCGACGCGCCGAAGCGGGGGTGATGGACGACAAAGGAGACGCACCGCGGGGAAACACCACTCGTTGGTTCAGCGGCGAAAGACGGCTTCTTCGTCGCGCGTCGTTGCCGCGTTTGCGATGAACGACGAAGAGGAGGAGGTGGACGACGGTATCGGTGGTGGTGCGAGCACGTCTGGACGGTCGTGGGAGGACTCGTTCGAGTCGTCGTCGTCGCCAACGACGCGAGGACGCCGACAAGGACGAAGTGCCGACGAGGGGAGATTCGACGGAGACGCGTTTTATGACGCGGGGTCGACGACGCGGGGTCGACGGGCGATGAATGGACGAAGTAGATCATCACGTGATAGACCATCGTCGTCGTCGTCTTCATCGTCTCGCGCGAGACCGGCGGTTTCGCCGCTGACGCGAAGAGACTACGAACGAGCTATTCCAATCGGCGCCACCGGGGAGCAATACGGATACTTTTGGGGTGACGGTGACACGGCGTTTCAGCGTGTCGGGTTGTCTCTGCTAACCACAGTGCTTACGGCGAACGCGCTACCGATCGTGGCGGTGCCGGCGAGTACGTTTTTCCTTTGGGCACCCGTGGCGTTGGCGGCGAGGAGAAACTCAAGAGCGCGTCGATCGAAATACGCCGGGCTCTGGCGAGCGAAAGTGCTCGAGGTGGCGCCCGTAGACACGCGCGGGGGGAGTAGGTTGGATTGGATGCTCGATATGCTGGTGGGTGATGACTCAGGCGCGAGGGTTTCGCTCAAGGTCCCGCTCAGAGCGGAATACGCCGACATCAACGAGGGCGACAACGTGGAGCTTGTTGTCACTTCGGATGATCCAGATTTTTACACGTTTCAGGCTATTCGCGAGGCATACGTCCCGGAAATCAACGTTTGGGTTGGCGAGTACCCTTTCCTCGACCGACGAGCGATGATTGCCATCAGCGATCGGTTCGCGCGCGAATCGCGATGATTGCTCTGTGACGCACGCGCAAGTGGATGGAAAAATTACGCTATAGGCTTACATGGATTATTGAAATCGAATCGAAAACGTGGTGCATTTTCGCGAAAATGCAAAAGAGAAAGAGAAACACAGCGCGTACTAATCGCGACGCGCCTCATAAATGAACGAGCGAACCGAGCCGATCCGAACCGAGCGGTTCGTCTCTTCCATCCATGCGTCGAGTCGTTACTTTTCATCGAGGTCCGACATCATCTTCTCCAACTCACTCGCCGGCATCTCCTCCAAACGCTTCTGCATCACCGCATCCTCGTAATCCTTCAACTGTTTCACGTACGTCATATCCTTGTTAAACACCCGCATGACGTACGACCCAACCCACGCGAGGGTGAGACCGAGGACAAAGGTCAACTGCACCGCGTTGCCCGCCCGCGTCGCATCCATTCCACCGATCGCTTGTAAACCGTAATACGCCCCGTAACCGGCGCCCGTGAGTCCACCACCGATGAGCATGACATCTTTACGCGTGTATCCAAACGGCACTGGGTCTTCATCACCACCACCACTCGTCGCCCGCGTCGTCGTCGTGAAGCGGCGTGTCGATCGGGTGCTCACCCTAAGCGTCGCGCCACTGCTACCACGACGCGTCATTCTCGCCGCTGTCGGTGCCTTGATCGCCATCATCGTCGTCGTCATCGTCATCGTCATCGTCGTCGTCGTCGTCGTCGTCGTCGTCCCGGGTTTCGCGAAACGCGAGCGTCGAACAGTGACGAAACGAATTTTGAAGGAACAAGTGTGTCAAGGATGGAACCCGTCTGTGCGCAAGCGCGCCAATCACAACGAACGCGCGCGCGTCACTGTTCGACCCTCGCTTGTCGTCGGGTGTAGTCGGGCATGGATGAGAGAGGAGGACGGGATCGCGGCGACGACACCTACGAAGGGTCGCGACGAAACCGATCGTCGACGAATACGTCAGTCGCGGATGGGTTCACGATGATGTCGGTTGAAGGTGAAACTGTCACTGATGACGCAGATGCGCGAACGACGATGCCGGTACGCGCGCCGGTGGGAAGAGGGATGTCGATGGATGATGATGGCGATGACGTTGGAACGACGACGAGTGCGAAAACGGAGCGGTATGCGTTGTATGCGTGTTTTTTAGCGATTGGAATGGGAACGCTGTTTCCGTGGAACGTGTTCATAACCGAGCGGCCGTATTTCGAACGTCGGTTGCGGGATGCGAGCGAAGGGGTGGCGAAGAACTTTGAGGCGGCGTTTGCGAATGCGTACGCGGGGAGTAATTTAATTGGGGTTTTGGCGTGCGTTCGGTTCGGGTTGGTGGAGAGATTGACGTCGAACCGGTCGAGATTGGCGGCGCCGTTGGTGGGCATCGCATTGTGCGTGTGGACGTGCGCGTTGGCGACGAGAGCGAGCGGTTGGAGCGGAGACGCAATCTTTGCGCAGACGATGATTGTGATTATCTTTGTGGGTGCCGCCACGGCGTTGGCTCAAGGGGGCGGATTCGCGGTGGCGAGCGATTTGCCGCCGGTTTATGCGCAAGCCATCATGAGCGGCCAAGCGGCGAGCGGCGTGGCGGTGTCGCTCGTGGCTCTCATCACGACCGCGGGGGCGGGAGGCGCCACTACCGATGGGGCTTCCACGACGCAAGCGGAGATTTACTTTTACGTCGCCACGCTCGTGCTGCTCACTTGCGCGGCTGCGACGTGGTACATGGAGAAAATCCCACTGTATGGCAGGTACGAATCCGTAGTGACTGCAAACGCCCAGAGAGAGTACGCGAACGCAGAGACGAGCGCTTTGCTCGGCGGCACCGATACGGACGGCGAAGACGCGGACGACATTGAATCGCGAGAGACAATGAGCGACGCGTTGACTCGACTCCCCGAGTCTTCGCGCTGGTTCGGACACGGCGATATTAGAAACTATCGTCTCGTCGTGCTCGTCACCTTTATCGCCACGCTGAGCGTCTTCCCATCAGTGACGAGCGCGATAGAAAGCTCCCACGGCGCACTCGGCGAGCTTTGGTCGCCCACACTGTTTCTACTTTTCAATATCGGAGACCTCCTCGGTCGACACTTGGCGACGGTGTATCCGAAATCACCACCCTCTGGCGCCGCTTTGCTCAAAACGGCGACGCTTCGATTCGTCTTTGTCCCGCTTCTCACCACCTGTCGCGTCACCACTCCCGGTTGGCGTCCACCCGCCCTCTTCACCTCTGACATCTTTCCCATCTTCTTCATCTTCACCCTCGCCCTATCCAACGGCTGGATCGCCAGTCTCGGCATGATGTACGGCCCGTCGGTTTCGCCCGCGTCGCTTCGCGCGCGAGAGGGCGTCGTCCTCACCCTCGCCCTCGTCGCCGGCATCTTCCTCGGCACCCTCCTCTCCTTGGTCATCATCGCTCTGTTGTAATCCATGTACGTTAAGACCCTTTGTTTTTCGTTCGTGGAACGCATTCCTCCGGGCGGGGCGCGTTCCAATGCGAATGTCCGCGCGCGACACCACACCAAAAAGACTTTCTCAGATTTCCTTCAGTGTCGAGCGCTCGCGGTGCACTTTATTTCGGCGGCTGACTCTGTTCACTCTGTTGGTTTCCTCACACGCCGACGACGACTCTGCCGACGACGGGGTGAAGACGCACGAGGGAAGGAAAACGAGCGAGGCGTCTTTCACACGCGTTCGATCGCGCGCGAAAAAATGGGTCGCGGGCGGTTTAATAAACGCCGAAACGGTGGCGGCGGCGGCGGACGCGGTGGTGCGTTTGCGAGGGATTTCAAGAGACAGAAGCGTGACGACGGAAACCGCGACAATAAATACGGGAAAACGTCGTTCGATGACATCGTAAAGACGAATGAAACGTTTGAGGCGTACTACAAGGCGCAGAAGATTGTCCCGGAGGATGAGTGGGAGACGTTTCTCGAAACGTTGAGAACTCCGTTGCCCATGACGTTTCGCATCAATGGAAGCGGCAAGTTTGCGACGGATATGCGGGATAACATGGAGGGTAAATTGTTTGCGGATTTGATGGCAAAGGCGAGTGAAGACGCAGAGTTGCGTGAAATTCCTCCGCCGACCCCCTTGGCGTGGTATCCGGATAGGTTGGCGTGGCAGTGCAGTTACACGCGGGCGCAGTTGCGACGGATGCCCGTGTTGCAGGGTATTTTTGATTTCATCAAAAACGCCAACGAGCTCGGGTCCATCTCGCGACAAGAGGCGGTATCGATGATTCCTCCCTTCTTTTTGGCGGCCAAGCCGCACCATCGCATCCTGGACATGTGCGCGTCTCCGGGTAGCAAGACTTTTCAAATTTTGGAACGCATGCACGGCGATTTTGACAGCAACGGGCAAGCGCTCCCCACGGGCTTTGTCGTCGCCAACGACGTCGACCTGAAGAGGTGCAACTTGTTGACGCACCAAACGAAGCGCGCAAACTCGCCGACGCTCCTCGTCACCAACCACGAGGCGCAAAAGTTCCCAATCATCACGGGACCGAATGGCGAAAAGTTTGACTTTGACGCCATCCTTTGCGACGTGCCGTGCTCGGGCGATGCCACGATGCGCAAGGCGCCAGATATTTGGAACAGATGGGTAGCAGGTAACGGCAACGGCTTGCACAGCTTGCAGCTGAAGATTGCCTTGCGCGGTGCGCAGCTGTTGAAGATTGGAGGCCGTCTTGTTTATAGCACGTGCTCGCTGAATCCGATTGAGAATGAAGCCGTCGTCGCCGCGTTGCTCAAGGAGTGCAAGGGCGCTTTGGAGCTTCTTGACGTGAGCGATGAATTGCCAAACCTCAAGCGAAGCCCTGGTCTTCATGAGTGGCAAGTTTGGGACAAGTTTGGTTACCACCCAAGCTTTGACGGCGAGGAACAAATGCACAAGTTGTCCGCCACCATGTTCTCGGATGAGGAGACAAAGAAGCTCCCGCTCGAGAGGTGCATGCGCCTGTTGCCGCATCATCAAGACACTGGTGGATTCTTTGTCGCCGTCTTCGAAAAGAAGGCGGATATGGAAGTCCCGGTTGAGCACACTGGCAAGCAAATGGCGACGCCCAAGGAGAGACTCAAGCTGTCCATCAACGTCGGCACCGATGGCAACTGCTCCCTGTCGTATGAAACCTTTACGATTACCCGCGCGTCCAAGGCAGTCCCGCCGATTGTTAACGCGGATGGTGAGTACTTGCTGCCGCACCGCGGTGCCAAGGGCCCGAACGGCGGTGGCAGATGGTTGGGTATCGATCCCGTCCTCCCGGTGAACGATCCAAAGGTGATCAACAGCATCTTCAATGTCTACGGTATTCAAGCGAGCGACATCGCCTTAGACAAGAACTGCGTCACTCGCACTTCTGACACTTCGAGACCGAAGCGCGTGTACACCATCACCGATTCGCTGCGCGAATACCTCGCGTGCGATACCCAAGAGGCGCTTCGCGTCACGTCGTGCGGCCTCAAGGCTTTTGAGCGCCAAGAAATCAAAGACTCTGAATCCTCCGGTGGATCCATTTGCGACTTCCGTCTCACTCAAGACGGTTTGCCGATGATATTTCCTTTCGTCCGAAAGCGCATCGTGCGTCCGACGTTTGAAGAATACAAGAAGATTCTCGAACGCCGCACCATCGCGTTTGAGTACAGCGCCGAAGCGCCTGAGCGCGCCGTCGTCGCCGACGAAGCCACCAAAAAGGCTCTTCTCGATCTCGCCCTCGGTTGCTGCATCCTCATCCCCCGCGATGAAGATCTCGCAGCGATCAACGTCAGCAAGCTCGATCTCGCCATTGCCTGCTGGCGCGGCAGAACGTCTTGCAACCTCCTCGTCAGCAAGGCGGAGACTGTGCACTTCATCGATAAATTGAAGGCTGCCACATCGTCGACGACCGAGGACGCCCCGATGGAATCTTGAGCTCTGACGATCACATCACACACCATCACACAGACAGACATCATAGCGTTGTAGTAGAATTCACGAGTAAACCAAACAACTTTTTCTTCTCCGCAACCGTCGTCGTTATCCACACAACCTTCTGTCCTCACAACGAACCGCGACCGAAATGATACTTTGCTCGTCCGCCTTGGCATCCCGCGTGTTGACGACGCACCGGGCGCCGCGACGAGGACGACGAACGATGACGACAATGCCGCCGCGTTCGGATGACGCGCGCCGCGTGACGCGCGCCGCGTCGACGTCGACGTCGAGTGAAGATGAAAGTGAAAAAGATGCTTTGGGTCCGAGCACGTCTGCACCGAATAAAATGACGCTCGAACGCGCGCTTAAGCGCATGTGGACCCGGGCGGATCGCGGACACGTGCACGGAATATCTGGTGGGGCGTACACTGCGCTCGGAGCTGTCGTCATGGGTGGATGGTTTCGAGACGATGTCGATGCGGTTTTGACGAGCGGAGCGCAGCTGGCGGACGGAGCGGACGTCGCGACGACGACTATGGCTTTGATCTTGGCGACGACGTGCGCGGTGAGCGGTGTGCCGCTGTCAAAGAGTAGAGGATGGAGAAAGACGGAATTAAGTCTGCGATCGATAGCCTTTCAGCTCGTGCTCACGTGGGAAGCCTTGCGATTTGGCGGCGTCGTCGATCCCGCGGCGCCGCGAACGCCAATTTTAGACTCCATGGCGCTCGCTTACGCCCCTTTCCTTTGGCAAACCATCACCTCGGCCTACGTCATTCTCGCCACCAAGGACGATAAGCGCGCCGCGCTCGCCGTCTGGCTCGGCACCCTCGGTTTCGCCGCGCAAATCCTTCCGGCGCAGCGCGTCCTCTCTCAATCCGGCGTCTCCCTCCTCGACGCCGCGCGTCCCGGATTATCCACCGTCTGGGCTCACTCCACCTTTGGTCTCGTCTGGCTCTTAAACTGGTCCACGTTCGGCGCCAGTCTTCGCGCTCGAGACGTCACAGACGACGAAAACTACGTCAAATGGTTTCTTCTCCGTCCCTCCGTCGCCTGGCTCGCCCTCTTTGTCGCCGACGTCGCCGCTCGCCGTCCATTCGTCTCCCTCGCCGATTATTTCACCTCCCTCGCCGGGAGCGTCGTCGTCACCGCCTCGACGGGTTAACCTCGCGGCGACGCGCGGCTCGGCCCATCCCTTCGTCCCGGTCATCCGGTCATCCGGTCATCCATCAGAGTCACCCAACCGAGTCATCCACCCATCCACCCATTCATCCGAACAGTTGTGTACTTTAATGAGGATACTTGTGTGTGGTACTGGTACTACCATATATGACTTAATAGTATAGTACTTGTGGTAGTAGGTACTAATAAGTAGAGTCATGAACCGTGAAATAAAGATACTTGTACAGTACAGTGGTAGTTCCGTCGGTGCCACGTCGGTGCCGACGAACGGACGACAGAGGGCGACGAACAACGGACCCGAGCGGTCAAGGGGACGCCGTCGGTGAGTCGGTCGGTCGGTGGCGATCGGTCGTCTGTCGGTCGTCGTCGTCGGTCGTGGCGTTCGAACGAACGGACGGACGGAAGGACGGAAAGACGTCGACGTCGGTTGATTGGTTGATTGGTTGATTGATTGGATTAATTTCTCAACTGAATTAGACGCGTTCGTTCGTTCGTTCGTTCTTTCGTTCTTTCGATCGTTCGTTCGTTCGTTCGTTCGATCGCGTGGGTCTCGCGGAGATACGGGGATAATTCATCTCCCGACGACGACGCTGGGACGCGGAATGCCGGCGACGACGCGCCGACGGGTGCGGCGGGGCGGTGAAAAGAGCGCCGACGCGGCGGCGGCGAAGAGACGAGCGCCCGAGGCGAAGGGCGGAGGGAGGAATGAAGTTTTGATCCCGGACGCGGCGACGGTGGCGACGACGAAAACGTCGTCGGATGCGTCGAGCGAAACGCTTCGGGTGTTGTTGGCGACGGATGACGACGCGACGAGAGCGGTGGTGGCAACCATGCTTCGAGAACTCGGCGCTCTGGTCGTCGAAGCGTCCACCGGCGAAGGGGTGTTAAAGGCGCTTAAAGATGAGAAGACGCCGTGTGATATGATTTTGACGGATATTCTCATGCCGGAAGTCGATGGCGTGGCGCTGTCGGAGACCATGCGCACGAATAAGACGCTCAAGGAGGTGCCGGTGGTCATCATGTCGACGGTGGATGAGAGAGACGCGTGCGCGGCGAGGTTTCAAGACGCCGGAGCGGTGGAATTTCTCACGAAACCCGTCTCTAGGGTGGAGCTCAAGGAGAGTCTAGCGCACACGCGTCTTCAGAGTCACGCTAGCGAGAGCGCGGACAGGGGAAGCGGTGGCGCCGGATCGGGCGGCGTGGATGGTAAAGCGGCCGAGGTTGGATCTGGCAGCTTCCACGGCAGCGCGAAGAGCTCTCTCACCAAGCTGACGGCGATGGAAAAAGCCATGGGATCGGGATCGGGGCAGAACGACTCGGGAAGCGACAACGCGTATAACGGGAAAAAGATGACGCGTCGCGCCGAGGCGGCGGCGATCGATCGATGGGCCAGTCAAGAGGGCGGCTCGGGCGACTGCGGCTCGGGCGGCTCTGGTCAGGGCACGGGATCGGGCTCCGGATCGCACGAAGGCTCTGGATCGGGCCAGCGCGATCCAAACGATAACGTTAACTTCAGAGGCTTGAGTATTCAACTCATCAAGGCGCACGGCGGCGCGACGACGATGCTCGAGCTGAGTTTGCCGAATCACACGGAGGAGCACGTCGTCGTTAGAAGATCCAACTCGCGATCGGCGTTTCACGGCTTTCAAAAGTATCTCAAGGATGAAAAGAAGGACTCTTCAGTGCAGATGATGAGCGTTGGTCTTACAAAACAGCATCAATCCTTCTACGAGGCGTCCTCTATGATGCCTCCGGGTGATTTTGCCAAGTTTTTCGGACCGATTCTGCCTCCGCCTCCGCCCATGCCGCCAATGGACGTGCCCGTGTCGTACGTCAACATGAATGCGTACGCGTTGGGAAACCCGCAAAACTCGGCGAGCATGTCTGAGATAGGACAGTCGTATCAAGTGGGTAATCCATTCTACAACGTTCTCCAGAAGGCGGCGGATCATCCGAGATCTACCAAGGCTTCAGAGCATCGTGCAGAGGCGATTCGTCGCTTTCTCAAAAAGAGAAAGGAGAGAAACTTTGATAAAAAGGTTCGCTACGCTTCTCGGCAAAAACTAGCGGAAGCCCGACCTCGGGTTCGCGGTCAGTTTATTCGCAACACTGAAACGACCGATAACGGTTCGAACGATGCGAAGAACAGCAACACGAGCGCCGCCAGGGGTGAAGTCGAGGGTGCCGAAATCGAAGAGTACGGTCACGGCTCGAATACGGCGTCCAAGGACGGATCTAAGGAGGGTTCACGCAGTTCCTCTCGTGAAGCCGGTCAAGGATTTCAAGTGAAAACGGATTCAAAGTAGAATCCGAAACTATATCTTGCATTCTTTACAACGCAAGATACGCAAGCAGCACGCACGCAGCGCAATCAAGATTTATGAAAAAAGGTTTTCCGCAATCTTTGTAATTTACAGTACGTACACTACCGGTATCGACCTACGAAACTATGGACCTACGAAACTCAAATAGCTACCGCTAGGAAAGAGAACGATATGGAAAACCTCGCCGACGATTGGTGAGCATGCGACTCGTTCCCTCTTTTTCACAGTCGCCCCGCTCAGATTATCGGGTACGTCTGGAAAGCCCCACGCGGTGACGATAACCCACGGTGGGGCGTTTTCATCGTCACTTAACAGCTTTCGTGCTGTCTGTATCACCCTCATCACGTCGGTGCACAGCATGAATCCTTCCCAACGATGCATCTCTATTGCACTCTCACTCGGCGACGACTTTCCGTTGACAATGCCGAGACTCACGCGTCCGCACCAATCCAGAACTCTCTCGAAATCGTCAACATTGACTTCCTTACTCTCTCCACGCTTTGGTGGCTCCAAACTTTGCAAAAGTTTTGCGTTGTTTCCCTCCAAATCAGCCTCGATGACGCAAAAAGTCTTGACATTGTCCACTCGCCGAGCGTTCGTCGCGCCCTTTGGAAAAGTAACCTCTTGACGCTCCCCATCCACCTCGAACGCGCACACCACCGGTGTCTTCCCCGTAGACATCTCTAGCGTTCTTGCGCACTCCCCGATTCGATCGTGAAACCTATTCGACACCGCAAACTCCCTCCGCGTAAGATTTACGCTCGCGCCCGCTTTGCCGTACGCATCCGTCACGCACGGCAACCCGAGCGTCTCCTTTCCCTCCTGCATCAACGACGCCACGAACCGACCATTTGGCGTCACGCACCACACATCCATAGACTCTGCCGCGTTTGCCGACGCCGCAACCGTCTTCATCCCGAACGCGCCGCCGCTTATACGTTTCTTTGCGCCATTCCGCTTTGCTTCGCCGCCGTCTCCTTTGCTCTCCACCCTCTCAACCAACCTGCGCACGTGTTCGTGCACAAAGTGCGGATCCAACGCATCCGCGATCGACATCATCGCTTCGTGTCGCCAACTCTTCGTCGGCGTCGCGCCGGGTTCATCGAAAACGCCCGTCGTCGACGTCGTCGGGGTTGACTTTGAAGCACCAGGAAACCACGCGTCGATGCGTCTCACGAACGGCACGCGCGCCTCGACGCTCGCCTCGACGTCACACCGCGGGTGCTCGAACGATCCCCATCGCGCGCGTCTGTTTGTCGACATCGTCCAGCGTCCGTCCGTCCGTCCGTCCGTCCGTCGTTCAGTGAACGACGTTCACTGGCGTCTCTCTCGACCCGTGGGTTCGTTACGCACCAGCCGTCAGTGACGAACGCGCGCGATTAAGACCAAGGGTCACGAAGAGGGAGGAGAGAAGCGAGACGAAAACAAAGAATAATGGGTGAATCCTTCGGCGAGGGCGTGCCCTTTGGAGACGTACGTGCGATGCGAGACGCGGAGGACCGAATTCGCGAAATCCAGTGCAATGCGTTGGACATGAATTGATGAACGACGGACGCGCGCGGACGCGTATACGTATATCTACTGCGGCGCTTGCGTTTCGAAACGACTGACTCTTTCGTTAAAATCGTATCGACACAGCCAACGTGGTACAACGGGTTTAATTCGCCGTACTACACGAGCTCGCACGAGGCGTTTCGAGCCAAGGTTCGCGCGTTTGTCGAGCGAGAAATCGCTCCGTACACGCACGAGTGGGATGAGTCGAAGACGATACCGGCCGAGGTGTACCGGGCGACGTACGCAGCTGGAATCTTGCCGGCGGTCGTCGGGAAACCGTGGCCGAAGGATTTGGTGCCCGAGTGCGAGGAGCCAAAGGATTTCGATTACTTTCACGAGTTAATCGTCTTTGACGAGTTTGCGCGTTGTGGAAGCGGCGGAGTGTTGTGGGGGTTGTTAGAAGGGTTGCACATCGGTTTGCCGCCTGTGTTAAACTTTGGAAGCGAGGACTTGAGACGGAGAGTCGGTGCGCCGTGCCTGAGAGGGGAAGGGATCATCTGTTTGGCTATTACAGAGCCATACGCTGGGAGTGACGTGGCAAATATTCGATGTGAAGCCAAGCTCGATCCTAGCGGTAAGTTTTATCGCGTCACCGGGGAGAAGAAGTGGATCACGAATGGCATCTGGGCGGACTTTTTCACCGTTGCCGTGCGAACGGGTGGGCCTGGCATGGGTGGCATCTCTCTGCTCGTCATCGAGCGGTCGATGCCCGGTGTAGAGTGTCGGCGCATGGATTGCATGGGCGTGTGGGCGAGCGGCACCACTTTCATCACCTTTGAAGACGTCAAGGTGCCGGTCGAGAATCTGATCGGTAACGAAAACGAAGGATTCAAGTACATTATGCATAATTTCAACCACGAACGGTGGGGATTTGTCATCCAAGCGAACAGGTTTGCCAGAGTCTGTTACGAAGAGTCTTTCAAGTATGCGCACCGTCGCCGAACATTTGGCAAACCGCTCATCGAGCATCCCGTCATTCGACACAAACTCGCCGAAATGGTTCGACAAGTCGAGGCGACGCACTACTTGTTGGAGACGATCACCTATCAGATGAACACCATGACTAAAGAGCAGGCGGCCAAGGCGTTGGCTGGCTTGACGGCACTCGCCAAGGTGCAGAGTACCAAGGTGTTTGAGTTTTGCGCCAGGGAAGCGGCGCAAGTGTTCGGCGGGGCGTCGTACGTCAGGGGTGGCCAAGGTGAGAAGATTGAGCGACTTTACAGAGACGTTCGGGCGTACGCGATACCCGGAGGTAGCGAAGAAATCATGTCAGATCTCGGCATACGGCAATCGATGAAACAATGGAAGATTGCGCAGTCACGCTTGTAATTTCATGCTATGTTTGTTCTACATGTACTCGAGTTTCTAAGAATGTTAAAGCTCACTAGCTGCTGTGATGAGTTCCTTGGATGTTGGGACTGGATCGTCATTGGCTTCAACCTGCTTGGTTAAAAAGTCAATCCATAAATCTGCCACCGGAACCTCCTTATTCTCACCCGTCGCTCCTGTCACCTCGAGAGCGACTCCTATCGCGCCCGCCGCAATGCTCACGGGAGCTCGGGCAATCTTTCCTATGACGCCGCGCTTCTTGGTGCGCTTCTTCAAATTCTCCATGCGTGCCTTTTGTGTCTGTGTAAAGCCGAGCATTTTCGACATCAAATTGAGAATCTCGTCAGCCTGCTCTCGCTCCAAGTAGGCGATGAACAGATCGCTCACAATGCGCTTGTCCAAGAGCTTTTCACTCTCCACCATCATATCGCTGCTCTTCTGGAGCGCGTGATGTAACGCTTTCCGAAGCTTACTCGCCTCACCCGTCGCCTTGATGCACTCCTCTTGCGCGACTTTTAATTGCGTCTGAAATTTCGCCAAAGTCTCTTCCGCTTTCCTCGCCTTTTCTTGCGCTTCCGTGCACGCCGCGCGATCCGTTGACGCTTGAGAAGTGAGAGACGCCAGCTTTTGTCGCAGATTTGCCGCTTCCGCGCGCTGCGCATCTGAACTCTCAATTTCCGCGTAGTACGCTCCCAAAGCCTTTTGCAAATTATTAACCTCTTCATCTCGCGCCTGGACGATCCCTCGAAGCCTCGTCACCTCTGCATCGTTCCCACTCAGACTCTTCTTGTACTCGCTCAGCTTTCTCTCGTACTCCCGTCGCTCCTCTTCCCGCGCCTCGTCGATCTCTCTCTCTTGTTCCTCAGCCACTTCATCTTCTTCGTCTTCAATCTCCAACAAGTGCGCTCGCAACTTTTTCAACTCGGCGTGCATCTTATCCCGTTCTCGACGCAACTCTCCAATCTCTGCCTCCGCCGCATCCATCGCCGTCGCGTTCCTCGCTTCAGCCAATCCCCTCTCTCTCTCCGCTTCCCGCGCCGCATCCAGCGCCTCTGCCAACCTCCTTCGCAGTTCCCCGCTTTCTCCGTTCCCCGCCGCGTTTTCATTCGCCTCTTGCATCGCCGCCATCATCTCTGCGAATTTCATTTGTTCTCTTTCAATCGCTTCCCGGACTGCTTTTTCAATCGCGCCTTTGTCCGTCGTCGTCGTCGTCGTCGTCGTCGTTTCTTCATCAGCCTGACCAGTTGGTCGTTTAAAGTTTTCTGACATCGTCTTCCTTTCGTCATCGTCGTCGACGACGTTCGTTTCAACCCCGGTCGTCGATCCCGTCGCCGCATCGCGTTGCGTCTTTGTCCGCTCCCTTTCCGCCGCAACCTTGGCCCGAAGCGCCGCGATTCGATCCGCCGCGGACGTCATGTCGGTGACCGCGGCGTCGCGCTCTGAGGAAGACTTTGTTGATGGCGCGCTTGATGGATACTTTTGTACAACAAACATTCTTGATGATGATACAACGTATTGATGGACTACGACGAAACGGCGGAACGAGGTAACGAAGCAAGAATATCCTCCGAGGATAACCGCACGATGCGATCGTCGACGGTGAATTGAAAGACACCGCCGTCGATGAAGACGCGGAGCGGTTCGGCGTCTCTCTTGCGACAAGCGAGCCACATGGATCGAGCGTTGATGAAAAATACGACGCCCTCTCTGCCGACGACGTCCGGGGTGCGGGAGTGACGAATGATCTTAATTACGGCGCCGTGGAGATCGATGCCTCGGGTGAGACGGCGGAAGACGTCGTCGTGGGATCGAGCGTCGCGCACGAGGGCGCGAGCGTACTTTTCCCACGCAGCACGAAGCGGCGCAAACGCGCTCCATTTGCACTGATGGAGAGGTAAGCCGTACATTCCGCGTTTGCGCATCGCTGTTGCGGTGAGTTTTGCCGCGTTAGCTTTGGCGAAGCGCTCTCGCAGCGCCTTGGCGCGGGAATCACCGTGATCCAACGCCCGCGTGGCGTCGTCCAAAAGCAACGCCTTGTCTTTGCTCAGTTTACCTCGCAAAACTTCATCCGCATCCCCATCCTTTGCCCTCGTCGCCAACAAATCCCTCGCGTACGTCTCCACGTACAATCTCCTCGTCTCTTTATCATCGCTCGTCACCGCCTCGACGAGCAATTTTGCGCGTTTCTTTGAACCGGCAAACTTTTCTGTAGCTGCCGTCGCCGTCGCGCGTTCGCGCGCCTCCTTCGTCAACGGCGCGTAATACGACGTCGACGGGTCGTTCCCTTCGTCTTCATCCTCGCCGTCGTTCTCCATCAACCGTCCGCCTCTTCCACCGCGAACGTTACCACCCACCGGTTTCCCACGCGTCGTCGTCGTCGTCGTCGTCGTCGTCGTCGGTCCACTCTTTCGTTGTTGATTCTGACTCTGTTTCTGTTTCGGCGTCTTTGACGTCGCCGCCATGCGTCCAGCCATCCTCGCGGCCGCCGCGGCCGCCATCCTCGCGTCCAACGACGCGATCCGCGCCGCTTTCTTCTTCGCTGCGCTCTCCGACGACATCACGTCGTCGTCGTCGTCGCAGTCGTCGTCGCAGTCTGAAGACTTTAGTGTGTGACGCGCTCGTTGTTTTCATAGTCATCGTCAAGTCATCGATGTCGTCGTCTTTACGACGCGTCTTTGTCGTCGGCGTCATCGCGTGCGCGTACATCGCGACGTGCATCCGCGTGGTTGAATCGTCGCCCGTCGTCGTCGTCGTCGGGTCGGTGAACGCGGACGTGATCGCCCGCGTCGACCGGGTGCCACTGGTTGAGGAAACGGTTTCGACGACGTCGGCGTCGGCGTCGTTCGCGGTCGGGGGGAAAGGGGCGAATCAGGCGGTCGCCGCGGCGAGGTTAGCGATGGTATCGACGACGACGACGACGGGGGATGCCGCCGCCGCCGCCGCCGTGGGTGCGTCGTCGTCATCATCACCATACGACGACGTGATGTTTGTTGGAAAATTTGGCTCGGATGAATACGGAACGCGAATGTGGAACGAACTGGAAGCCGAGGTGGATTTGAGGGCGTCGACGAGGAGTGCGATCGGAAGCGCGAGTGGGATGGGGTTTGTCATGCTCAATGGTGAGGGATTGCCGAGCGCGGTGGTTGTTGGAGGGGCGAACGCGTTGGATTGGAACGAGGACGACGAAGCGTTGGAGCGAGAGTTGGCCGACGCGATGCGAGGCGCGTCGACGGTGATGCTGCAGAGAGAGATTCCAGAGCGGGTGAATCGAGCGGCGGTGAGAGCAGCGAGGAAGGTTGGGGTGGAGAGGATCGTGCTCGATGCCGGTGGATCGCACGGGGTGGTGGATCCAGAATTGTTGGCGGTGGTGGATTACGTGGCGCCAAACGAGAGCGAGCTCGCGGGAATGGCTGGCGTGAAGAGCGTGGAGACGGACGAGGAAGTCATTTCAGCGGCGCGTTCTGTCATCGGGAACACTCGGGCGAAGATGTTGTGCACGCTCGGAGCGAGAGGTGCAATGTTGGTGTATCCCGGAACGAATGGGGAGGTGATTCGCGTGGACGCGGCTCCGCTACCAAAAGGATCGAAAGAGGTGGACGCCACGGCGGCTGGCGATGCGTTCCGAGCCGCGTTCGCCGTGGGGTTGAGCGAAGGAAAGAGTGAGAGGAACGCGATGCGATTCGCCGCAGCCGCGGGCGCACTGACAGTGACGAAGATTGGGGCGATGCCGAGTCTGCCGACGAGGAGCGAAGTCGACGCGTCGCTTGGCGAAGAATCCGCCAGCGTAGGAAAGCCGCGCAAGGCTCGGAACCAGGGCGCGAGAGCGCCCCTGCGTTTCGCCAGTAGACTGAACTCGATGAAGGCGCGACAAGATTTGTTCCCAGGGAAAGACGCGCGGGTCCCAGAGGTGTTCAACCTCATCAAGCGCATGGCCACCGTGGATGGAATCTCCTCGGTTTTCCTCAATTTCCCCGAACACTTTGTAGATGGAAAGAAACAGCTCCGAGCGCGCGACTTGAAGAAGAAGATTGAATCTCACGGTCTCGTCACCGGCGCCGTGTGCGTGCGATTCCCGGAGGAGTATCGCCTCGGAGCGTTTACCAATCCGGATGAGGTTCTGAGAAGTAGCGCCGAGGCGTTGGTGCGATCCGCGTGCGCCGCCGCGACGTCTCTCGACGCCGAGGAGGTTGTCATCTGGCCTCGCTACGACGGTTACGATTATCACCTTCAAGCGGATTACGCCGTGGAGTGGGAAAAAATGGTGCAGAGCTACCGTCGCGTGTCTTCAAGCGACGAATGTGCCTCGCTCAAGGTGTCTGTCGAATTCAAGCCCACCGACGAAAAGAGCAGGTTCAGCTTCATCCCCACCACCGGCGCCGCGATCCTTCTCGCCCAAGCCGTGGGCGCAGCAAACTTTGGTCTCACTCTCGACGTCGGTCACATGATTGCCGCGGGTGAAAACCCCGCGCAAAGCGTCTCCATGGCGGCGACGCGTGGCTTGCTCTTCGGCCTTCAGCTCGGAGACGGTTACTCCCGCCTCGGCGCCGAGGACGGTTTGCTCTTCGCATCCGTCAACCAACGCGCCGCATTCGAGCTCGTCGACCAACTCTACCGTTTCGGCTACGCCGGCGCGCTCTATTTCGACACCTTCCCTCTCAACGAGGACCCGACGAGAGAAGCCGAATCCAACATTCGCGTCTTTTCTCGTCTCTGGCGTCGCGTCGCCCGGCTCGTCCCGCGCATCGACACCCTTCGCGCCAACCGAGACGCCATCGGTATCCACGAGACCCTTCTTTCTTCGTAGTTGTTCGTTTCATCGCGACGTACACGACGACGCGCACGACTACTACTGACTACTGACTACTACCACTGTAACGCAAACCAAACCAAACCAAAAAGTCCAAACAAAATCCGAAACGGCGCATAAAATCTAACCGACGAACCCAGTTTCACGTTTCACGGTTCACGACTCATCATTTTCTCCCCCACTCCTCGCCGTGTGGTGGACGCGCGCGACGGAATATTTTCCACTTTTTGTTCCTCATCACACCGAGCCGCCCGCCCGGTGCGGTGCGGTGCGACGCCAACGCGCGGGTCCAGGGTCGGAGAGAAGGGACGAGCGAGCGAGGGACGCGGGGGAGCGATCGCGCGACGGACGACGACGACGTCATCGTCGTCGTGTGCGACCGCTTTTTCGCAGTTTTTCGCGCGGTTCCATCCTCGTCATGCAGAACGACG
>Ga0255762_10001169_pt1 | contig 22938 bp, 10 predicted proteins | sample 101ome_16_FD_179962 | JGI IMG/M metagenome (GOLD analysis project Ga0255762, IMG submission 179962) | Coastal salt marsh microbial communities from the Groves Creek Marsh, Skidaway Island, Georgia - 101401AT metaG (version 2) | ecosystem: Environmental > Aquatic > Marine > Intertidal zone >...
GTTTGGTGCCCCGGCGAGCTCTAGTGCGTTTGGCGCGCCAGCGAGTTCTAGTGCTTTCGGTGCCCCAGCGAGCTCTAGCTCATTTGGTGCGCCAGCGAGTTCTAGTGCTTTCGGTGCCCCAGCGAGCTCCAGTGCGTTTGGCGCGCCAGCGAGCTCTAGCTCATTTGGTGCGCCAGCGAGTTCTAGTGCTTTCGGTGCCCCAGCGAGCTCCAGTGCATTCGGCTCGAAGACTTCGTTTGGAGCCGCGACGACGACAAGCTCGCCTGCGTTCGGGACACCGAGCGCATTTGGAGCCGCCGCCAGCACAAGTTCGCCTGCATTTGGAGCGCCAGCATCTCCGGGAGGCTTTGGTAAGTCTACCAGTTTTGGAGCCGCCGCGAGCACAAGCTCCCCCGCGTTCGGGGCGCCAGCATCGCCCGTTGGATTCGGCTCCCAAACTGGATTCGGATCGGCAGCGACGACGGGCGGAGGATTCGCAGCTGCTGCGGGCAAACCGTCTGCGTTTGGCGCCGTCACTAGCAGCGCTGGGGCATTTGGTCAATCTTCGGGCTTTGGCACCCCATCGTCGCCCGGTTTTGGTGCCTCTACACAGGCGGGTAATGTGTTCGGCGCCGCATCGGCATCGCCTCAATCTTCAGGCGGATTCGGATCTTTCGCCAGTCAACCGAGCGGTTTCGGCGCTGCCGCCGCTTCCACTGGAGGCTTTGGATCGTCGTCTGGCTTCGGTCAAGCATCATCTGGTGGGTTCGGACAGGTAGCCGCTAGCGGATTCGGCCAAGTATCATCTGGTTTTGGTCAAGCGCCTTCTAGCGGATTCGGCCAACCCGCATCTGGCGGATTTGGCCAACCTGCGTCTGGAGGTTTCGGCCAACCCGCCGCCGGCGGATTTGGACAGGCAAGCGGTTTCGGCGCGCAGCCGACGTCGCCGTCAGGATTTAACACAAGCAACCCCGCATTCACACAAATGCGTCGATAATAGCGCAAACATATTGTTTCGATTGTCAATAAACTCATTGATTCGTAGTTTTACCAACGACGCGCTTCTCCGACGGCATACACGTCCAGCCACAGCAAGCCACACGGCGTCATTACATCACAACGAGACGCACGCTTCATCCAACCGTCGCAACACCGACTGGACACGAGCATGTCCACCGTACAATCCATCCAAACCATCGGCGCGCGCGTCGCCACTCGTCACGCGCGACGAAACCGTCGCGTCGATTCAGTTCCGAAAGCGATGACGTCAACCGAACTCGACGCGCCCAATCCGTCCGCCATTTACGACGTCTGCGACGAAGACGCCATGCTCTACGGCCCGGCGAACACGTTTCCGATTAAACCGGATGAACTCATCGTCAAGTGTAAGACGTGCTTGCGAGCCGGCTTCGCCGCGATCGGGGATGAACTCGCGGAAGACTTTGAGTTTATTGGGCCAGTAGTTGGGCCTCTGGGACGTGATGCGTTCGTCAAAGCTGTCGGTGGGTTCGACCTCACGACTGGTTTCCCAGACATGAAGAGCAACTATCACCACTTTAGAGTGGACCCATTCGAGACGAATCGAGTTTGGTTTCAAAACAGAACGACGGGAACGCACACTGGCAAGCTCGCGGGACGTTTCGAAGCCACGGGTACTGAGGTTGTGTGCCCTCCGCAAGCATTGTCAATGACGTTCAACGAACAAGGTAAGGTGAAGAAGATTACCGTCGGCGTCGTGATGGATCGGACGCTGGGTAACACGGGAGGACTCGGTGGGGTTTTCGGTCTTTTCCACGCCATCGGATTTTCGTTGCCGTTCCCGGAGGGTCAGCCGTGGAAAATGTCCAAGAGGTACCGCTTCTTCCAATGGCTCGGACGTTTGAGAAGCTCTCGCGAAAGCGAATAGACGCCGCGAAGACCGACCGCTCTAATTTATATTGTAAATCCTTCTAACACGCACAAGATTATCGCGACGCAGCTTAGACGCTTCGAAGTTGTTCGAGGAGACTTTGATTTTCTCGCATCACTCGGTGAAATTCGCTTCTGCGCGCGGCAGCGTCACCTTCCATTTGGCGCTTGAGCGACGCGATGGTTTTCTCGTAGTGATCGCGCTGACGCTTCATCTCTTGCACGGTCTCCTTGTTTTCGATCGACTGAAAAACTTCCTCGCCAGTGTATTTGTGGTACAGGTTTTTGATGTTCTCCTTTAGCGATTTGACATCCTGAATGTTCTTTGCGCACGAATGGAGATCGCGTTGAAAACGTTTCACGATGTCCACCATGTTGTCCGCCTGTTTACGATTTCGAGCCGATTCTTTCTGTAACGCGTCTCGTTGCGCTCGCATCTCTTGTGCTTGACGCACGAGTGCGCGATTAGCTTCGTAATAATTGAGCATTTCACCATTCATCTCATCCATTTTGTTTTTAGTAGAGTCGAGTGTAGCGTGCACGTCGTTGCGCTGTTGCTCCAAACGCGATATATCATTCGTGAGTTCTGACACCTTTTTGAGCTCGCGAGTGATGTCACGTTCCTTCGTGGCAATTATTTTGCCTTTGACTTCGATTTCGCTCTCGAGGCTTTTCATTTTCATTCGCGATTCGTCTAACTTTCGCTCGAGTCTCTCGATTTCTTTCGACATGGCCCGCTTGTCATCCGCCAGCTTGGAAATGTCTTCGTGCAGTGCGTGTTCATTTACTTTGACGGTGGCCAATTTCGTTTTAAAGACGCCATTCTCCCCTCTCAAACGTAGCGTGGCTTCGTGCTCGTGATGCATCTGCGATTCATACTCACTTTTAATCTGCGTGATTTCGTTCTCCACCTCTTCGTCCATGATTTCTCTCGCTCGCGTGAATTCTTCGTATGCGGCTTCCAACCGTCGCTCGAGTTTCAAAATCTCCTCACGCAACTCTGCCTTTTCCGTTGCAAACTCCCTCTTTACGTTTTCAACATGTTCGAGGTGTTCGAGGAGAATGCTGTCGCGTTCTGCGTGCATCTCTCGTTCAGCCTCCTTGGCTTCGTTGACCAATTGCTCATTTCGCTCAATCTCCGAAAAGAGCTTCCTGTCGTGCTCCTCGACGACGCGTGCGAGCTCTGCGCTCGCTTCCTCCGAAAGAAGCTCGCGCTCAGCCACTAAATCGTTTGATAGTCTTTCATTATCCCGTTCGAGCTCAGCGACACGGTTTCGTTCGTGTTCGATCATCGATGCGTACGTCGCTTCGCTCGATTTCAATCTGTCGCTCATCTCCGCCGCTTGCAATCGCAACTGGTACTGATTTTGAAGAGAGAGATCCTTGAGTTCGGTTTGAAGCTCTCGCATGCGTTCTTGCAACTCGTCGAACTCTTCTCGTTTTACGAGTATTTCGTCGTCACCCGTATTGGACTCGTTCAATCGTTCAAAGCTTTCGGCGCCTTCGACTTGCAACTCGTGAATGACGACGCATTCATCCTTACCCGCTGTGTACACGCGCGTTTCATCCTGACTCAAAGCCAGCGCGGAAATCGATCCGACGTGGCAGTGTACCTCTGAATATTCACCAGTCAACGGAAAGTTGTATATTCGAAACGTTCCGATCGATGTCGTCGCGAAGATCGCGCGGAATCGAGTGTTGTATTGCACGTGCGTGAGCGTCACGTCTTCGGATGAAAACTCTCTTGTCGTGTTGAATTCGTGGTCCAATTCAATGAGTTTCGACGTGTTGGAACACGCGACGATTCCTCCCGTTTGTGGAATATGCGTCGTCGCATTGTACACGCACCCTTTCCGCACGTGCTCGCGACGCCGAGGTAGCTCGTCCGATTGACTCGCAGTGATGATGTCCCAATCGTAAATGGCTCCGTCCATGGCGGTGGATAATAACGTCGCGTCGCCCGCGCCCCACGTTAACGATTTAATCTTCCCGCAGTGTCCGTGTAACACCGCGAGCGTCTCGTGCGTGAACGTGTGTTTCACGTGTATGATAGACCCGGATGCGGCGCAAAACATGTGGCCTCCGCGGGCGAACCGCACCAATCGACAAGTCTTCAAATTGAACTCCTTTACAATTCGAAGCTGGTCGCGCAATACGTGGATGACGCGCAACTTGTCGTAAAACCCGACCACGATCATCCATCCGCTTGGATGCACGCTCACGCTCAGTGGACTGTCGAGAAATACTTCCGAGATTTCACACGCATTCGTCTTCAAGCTCCAAACTTTGATAACGCGTTCGTTCGAACCGACAGTCACCATGATTTGACGCGACGGGCACACATCCATGCCGGCGATGCCATCCTGATGGGAATCGTTCAACACGCGTCTAAACTCCATTTCGTCCGCCTGCAGGATTTGTATGTGCGAAAGGGAAACTGAAAAGACGCTTCCGCTGCGGAGACAACACAAGAGATTTTCTTTGCTCGGCGAGACATCCATGGCGACGATTGAATCTGAATCGTCACTCGGCTTAAATGACGATTGATCCGCCGCTGACGAGTCGCTCAGAAGTCTCATCGTCGCCGTGTCTTCCCCGTTGCGCATCAAATTGAGTCTTTTCGACACCTCGAACGCGCTCGAACTCTCCCTCCGCCCGACGTTTTCGACAAAGATAATCTCTCCGCCGTTCCCGGCGACGATGAAACCGCCTCCAAAGGCTTTCATGGCCATTGCGCCGGGCGAGCCGGCGCCGATGCTCACGGTACACATGATCACTTCACCATCCAGAATAATCACGCTGTTCGCGTCGGTACCGATCGCGACGTGTCTATCGTCATCGTCTAACCAGACGTGCGCTACGGCTCGTCGACCCACATCCTTTTGCAACTCGTTCAGCGCTTTCACCACGAACGGCTTTATAATTTTGCCTTGCACCCTGTACAGCTTGAACACGCCAGACGTACAAATCGCACTCACGACATCCTTGTCGCGTGCTGAAAACTGCGCTTCGATGATGCACGATTCAGCTGTGTGTTCGTTGCGCCGAAAGGAACCGGACGCGACACTGGCTCGTTGATTCGTGAGCTCCGCCACGGACCCGTCGCCGACGTTCCAGCGCGCGAGCGTCTCCACGCTCGAGTTGTAACCAAGGACGGATGAACCATCCGCTGAGAACGCTAATCCGTCGATGTCATTCTCGCTGTCCGTGAATTTTGTCAGAGGTAAGGGACCGGTAACCGCCGTCGTTGTCGCCGGGGATTGCTTGCGTTCGGTGCGTCGCAGACTCTTTCTCTTCTTTAACGATTCGGCGTCGTACACCAACACCGCCGACGCGTCCTCTCCATTCGACACCGCAATCGCAATGCTCTTCGACCCAGTGTGCACCGCCATCGCGCGTATTCTTTTCACTTGATTCGGCACGTGTAAAAAGCTTTGCCTTCTTTTCGTCGCGTCGCACACCACCACCGCTCTCCCGGCGACATGCACCAACGATTCGTCGTCCGCATACGCCACGGAATTTCTAATATTCGTCCTTACGCCATACACCGCGCGTTTCACCACCGCGCACGACGTCGATGAAGCCGAAGCCGCACTCGACACTCCTGGTGTCGTCGTCATCACCGCCCCTTCACGCGACGTGATTCGCTTTAACCCCTTCAATCCCACGTGAGCCGCTATTTTAAGCGCGAGCCGAATCGACGTCCATTTCCATTCGCGCGAGTGTAAACCAAAAACAAACAACGACGATCCGTGAAATAAAAACTTCTCCGCGCCCGAGCTCGACGCACAAGACGCGCCGTTGACGATTCGTTCTTAAACCGAACCGAACCGGCGGCGCACGGCTGCGAACGCGCATCCATCCAAATCCAAAACCATCCTCACATCCATCCATCCATGTGACCAAAACACACGCGCGGCACACGACAACGCGACGCGCGACGACGACGACGACGAAACCAACCAGACTCACGCACAGACGGACGAATGACATCCATCGTCATCTCGGGCGCGACGACGACCGCGCGCGGAGTCGCGCGAATGGCATCCGTCGGCACCCGTCGCGTCGAAGTGCCGACTCGACGAAGCGGTCGCGGTGTTTGGATAAAGCGCGCAGCCTCATCAGGTGAAGGCGAAGACGCGACGACAACGACGTCGGAGGAGGAACCGAAGAAGAAGGTTGGACGATTCGTGCGTAAAGACCCGTCGGATGCGACGACGTCGTCGGCGAGCGCGCCGTATGGAAGCGGACCGGGGGATGTCGGCTCGAAGGGCGTCGCGCCGCCGCAGTCGACCATGAACATCAAAGTCATCCCGCTGGAAGATACCGGGTTTCAAGGCGTCGCGAAACCCGCGGTGGAGGAGACGGAGAGCGAGATTGTGTTTAGACAGGCGCAACTCGTCGGTGGGGATGTCGTGGCGTTGTTGGCGTTCGCGGCGATTGGACGAGGGAATCACGGGGAGGGACTGGCGGCGTTGGACGTGTTAGCCACAGCGGCGCCGTTCGCCGTCGGGTGGTTCGGTGCGTCGAAGTTTGCGGATACGTTCGGGAAAGATGCGAGAGGGGACGATGCCGTCGCTGCGGCGGTGACCGCGGGTAAGGCTTGGATCGTTGGCGTTCCGGCGGGATTAGTTTTACGCGCGCTCGGCAAAGGCGCCGCTCCACCGGCGCCCTTTGTCCTCGTCTCCATGAGCTTCACCGGTGCCCTTCTCATCGGTTGGCGGTACTGGTTCGCTAATCAAAAAGCGCAGGCGAACGGAAAGATGGTGGGTGGGAACAAACGCGGGAACCCACTCGAGTTTATGCAGCTTCTCTTTGGTCTCGTCAAGCGTTGGTAAAATCGCACCGTATTCGCGATATCCGTCCGCTCCATCCATTCAATTCAAACATTCATACGAATCACGCGCGTTTTCCAACCACAAACGCCCCCGGTGGACAACATCGCTCGTTCAATCCGCCCCGAGCGCTCGTTCCGCGTCGCCATCCATCGCGTTTCGCGTTACAATCCATCCGGTTCAATCCGTTTTGATGAGTCCAACGAGTCATAACTCGCCAACGAATCGAGGGGTCGCTCAAAAACGGAAGTCGACGCACGTCGTGTCAACCCCTCCACGTCGTCTGCAGACGAGGTCGCGCGAGAGGACGAAGGACGCGACGCGGGAAGACAAAGACGCGAAGCACGCTAACGGCGAGGAATAATCCCGGACCGTCGGTGACAGACGCGTCGGGAGGATCGCACACGCGCGTAGTGCGTCGTAAAGCTCCGTCTGTGATTCCCGTGCGGTTCGAGACGCGCCCGCTGGGTAGTGAGTAGATCCATTGGAATCACGGAGCCCGACGCCGCGTTTGACGTACGAGTCGGGCGCGAACGCGATGGCGAGCGGAAAACGAATCGTGGAACTCCCGGATGATTACGTCGAAGGCGATCAAGGGTCGGAGGACGAGACGTACTGGGCGGAACAACCGGCGCACGCGACGAATAGGGCGGGCAGAAGAGCCGAGGCGTTGAGAGTGCTAGACGTGGAATCGAACGAGGATGCGAGCGCGGTGAGGCAAGCGTATCGGAAGTTGGCGATGAAACATCACCCGGATACGAGCCGAGGGGACCCGGATGCCGAACAGAAGTTTAGAGAGGTGGTCAAGGCGTACGAGACATTGTCGAGGGAGTACGGTTTGATGGGCGAAGACTCTCCGTTGGATCGGTTCGAGAGCGCGGAGGACATGCGGGAGTTTGCGGCGAGTTTCTTTGAGAGTTTCTTCTTCGGTGCGGCGTCGGGTGGGTTCGGCGGACGGTCTGGTGGGTTTGGAAGACGTGGGGAAGACGACGACGTGAGCAGTAGAGACTACGACAGTGACGGCGAGTCTATTCCTAGCCTGGATGACTACGACGACGACGACGATTACACGGATGACGACGAGGAGTACACAGATTTGCACAACTTCTTTGGGTCGAACGGGCCGCCGGGCTGGGGCAAACGCGGAATGCCGAGTAACTGGTTTGGTCGCCAAGACGGTGACTATATGCCCGCTGGGGGTAGTCATGGTAGACCGCCGATGACAGACGATCAGCTCTTCGAACACTTGGAACAGATGCGCAAAGAAGCAGCGCGATATGCGGCCGAGTTAGCCAAGCAAGAGAACGAGGCGCGTCGGGCGGCTGAGCCCCTCGAGAAACTGCAACGCCCGACGTTGGTGTCGCGCACAGATGACTCAATCACACTCAATCTGTATCGTACCAAGTCGACCACGCAGACGCTGCCGGAAGATCGCTGCTGGGAGTTGAGTCTCAAGAAGGAAAAAGATCAAAACTTTATAGTGTTCACCTCCATCAAAGGCAAAACGATCGTGACGGTCAACGAGCTGACGCCGGGGACAAAGTATTGCTTCAAGGCGAGAGTGGGTCGGCTCAACCCCGACACTGGCGAGGTCACAGAGTGGGGACCGTATAGCGTAGAAAGTGCGTACGTCACATCTGGCCGTGCTCCAGTAGCTACTAGTGCTAAACATAACGCAAAGGGAGAAGGCGATGATGCGGTCGTCGAAGCCGGCATGGGCAAGAAGGCGAAGAAGCGCGCAGCGAAAGAACAGGCTGAGAAGGAGGAGCGTGAGCGCGCAGCCGCGGCCGAGAAGAAATCTAACGACACTTCCGCCGAAGAAGCTGCCGCGCGCCAAGCCGCCTTACGCAAGGCTGCGGAGGAAGCTGCGGAGCGTGAAATGGCTGAAATGGAAGCTATTCGTAAGCGTCTCGAAGCCGCAAAGAAACCAGAGGCAAAGGTTGAGAGCGCAACCACGGGTGAGGGTCTGTCGAAAAAGGCTGCGCAGCGTAAAAAGAAGAAGGAGCGTGCAAAAGCTGAGGAGGCGGCAAAGCTGGCGGAACGCGATAGCGGCAGTGCGTTCCACACGGAGACGGATGAAGAGCTCGCGAGGCGTTTGCAAGCTGAAGAAGATCGTGCTTCCATGCTCGCTGATCCGCGCTACAAGAAGACGAACGCACCGAATCCGCCGCCACCATCTGGACCGCCGCCATCATGGGCTGCCGCGCCAGCCATGCGAGTGCCCGGCATGAATTCAGAGCCAGCGCCTCCTCGCGGACCACCGCCTGGAGGACCGCGACCGCCGCCTTCTGCACCACCGCCTGGTCAAAGCCGAGTTCCGTTGCCGCGCGGCGGAAACGACGAGCCACCAGCCGCAGCGGCGATGCCTCCGCCTCTTCCGCCGGGTCCTCGGCCACCTGCGACGTACGGTGGCAACGCACCGCCACATCTTCCGACGCAGCAGGCGAGTACGGCACCGCCTCGCGCATGGGGCTCGCAACCTAGTAGCCAAGCTTCGGACGTTCAAAACAGAGGTTGGTCCGACGCGGGACCGGCGCAACCACCGATGGGTGTGCAGGCACCCCAGCCGCCGGCGCCGCAGGTGGCACCGGTTCATAGTCAGCAACCAGCCTCTTGGAGCCCCGCGAACAGCAACTGGCAACCGATGGGTCAAGGCATGGGTTCTCTTCCAGTCGGTGACGTCTTTGCCAATGAGGCGTCTCGCTCCTTCTCCGCCTCTGGCGACATCTTCGCGTCGTCCCTGGACCAGAACCAGTGGTCGTCTGCGGCGGTTTCCGACCCGCAATGGGGAGGCCAAACCTCTACGTGGACGGAAGGCGCCGCCCGCGCTCCGCAAGCCGGCGCCGCGGACTGGGGTCTCGGCGGGTTAGGCGTCAACACCGACCTCAACCCCCGCGGATCAACCTGGAGCGCGTTCGGCGATTCATCCACTAACGCTGGACCGGGCGTCTGGTCGAACGCAGCACCCAATGACCTCTCCGTCGACATGAGCCGAATGAACGTTTCGTCGTCCACTCCGCCGCGTCAACCTCGTCACCCAGGCGCGCCTCGCAGTCCCGCCACCCCAGACGGCGATCCGAATCTCATCGATTCGAGTCTTTTGAGCTTTCTAGGTTAGTCGCGTCTTTACGCTCTAGCGTACCATTCGTAACGAAAAGGATATCAAGCTGCTATTCATTCGCTTTATTAGCTCCTCTGCTTGTTGTGTTAACTGTAACGTCTCAAACACGCCCACAGATCCGAGCACGTCGCGGCGCCCGGCGCGCGCACGCGTGTTCGATTTCCCCTCACTGCGATGACGATATCGTTGAGCTTTCGTCGACCGCGTTATGGCAAGGTTTGGGAACACGGTGGAACCGTCGACGTCGTCGTAAGATGCGAAAACGTCAAGAGCGACGCCGATGCCGGTGCCGTTGCGAACGACGTCGTCGTGGAGTGCGATGTGAGTCTATCTGCGGTGTCGAACGCGTGGATGCGCGCGTCTAGAACGGTCGTCGTGGGTACGGCGCGGTTCACGCCCGAGGGCGACGAGGAGAGCAACGATGCGGGTCAAGGTAAAGAAGGAATGGCGACGACGTCGGTTCGGTTTTTGGATGAAGGACGGTTGACGTGGGTCGTCCCGGAAGACCTGCCGAGCGGAGAGTACGAACTGAAAGCGAGCGTGACAAACGCGAAACCGCCGATCGAGGCGATGACGAGAGTGATCGTGTCGGAACGAGTGTCGGTGACGCGGACGAGCGCAAGCGAAGCGACGGTTCGGTGGGATCCGCGGGCGGTTCCGGCGGATTATTCTAGCGACGATGGGTGGAAACTCGCCGTGGATGTCGTGCCCGTGATCGGAGAGGATGAAGATGTGAGTGCGGTGGTGTCGCAGGTGTTTATTCTCGCGGCGGAGAGTGGGTCGAAGACGCACACGAAGGATGGTGTGCGAATACTGTGCGATGTGTCGGATATCGAGAGAGACTCGCGTCGCAAGAGGATTCACCTTCCGCCCAATCGAGAGTATCAAATCAGGCTGTGTAGTTTTGGAGACGAGTCGATCGGTATGCCTGATTACGTTACGGCGATGGTGAAGGTGGACATGTCTCAGACACGCCTTGAAATTCAGGCGAGCGGGCATCCTTCTCAAGCGACGTCGTGTCGAAGCACGCGCATCGCGGATGGTTTCTACGTTCGACCGCCGCGGGCAATCGCTGACAAACAGCTGACAAACGTTTCTGGAGAGGAACTTCGCGACATGACGAACATTTTCCATACCGACTCGGTTGGTGTGAGCACTTCTGGTGTGGGCGACTGGAACGTCGCCGAGACGAACGATGGCTGGCGAGTGGAAGCGGGAATCAATGTCGTAGTAATTTGCGCTCAATATTGCACACCCATATTTGAATCGACTTGGGATACCAGTGGGGGCGCGCGTCGATCGAAGGAAGTTGAGTCTTCTCTTCAGTCGTTCATGAAGGCTTTCTTTGACGGAGGTAGCGTCGATGTGGCGCGGAAAAGCGTCGCGGAACATTTTCTAGTCATCTCGACGAGTGGTCAGTGGAGCGGGTCCGCAACAAAGATGGGAGTAAAAATTGCGAAAGCATTGCAGCTTGTGCTCGTCGGAGTACTCGGCGCAGACAAGGGCAATCCATCAGTGAGCGCAGAGATTCAACGCGCGCTCGCCAATCCGGATAAGCCTCTTGGGTTGGCTGCACTTTCGCACGGTAGTGCAAACGATGAAGTGCACACCTGGGTCCACATTGGCGGCGCCAAGGAAAAGGCTATCATTTCCAGCTGCCTGAGTAACGTTCAAGGAGTTTGGTATCCGACGCTCGTTCGATGTGGTTCGGATGAAGACGCCAAAGAGTGGTCGATTCCGTGGCAAAGTTATGGACGCGAAGGTTGGAGCGTGTTGTCAGAAGAACAACGAGTGATGCGATACGCCCAATTGATTGCAGACATTCGTGGAATGATATTCGATAGTGGAACAAAATCAAGAACGAGCGTGTACCATCTTGTCCGCGCCTTGATGAAATATGCGACGCGCAAGTCAGGGGACAAGTCACTCGTTCGGACGATCAACATGTTACTCGTTGAGATAATACTTTCTCGCGGACCACTTGCCGCAGCGGAATGTGTGAACGCAGGAGCGTTAGAGTACCTCACCGAACGAGTCATGTCGATCATCGAAGAAGATGGATCGCACTCAAAGTTTGAAGTGCTCGAGAAGGCGAATGTAAAATCCTTCCTCAAGCTCTTGTCGGTGAACGACTTCTCGTTGTACGCAGAAGGTATTCGGCGAGGCGCCTTGGAGGCTTTACTCCGTGTTATAGATGTCTACTGGAGTGGATCTTCGTCTGGTTTTGATGGCAAAACGAAGGATATGATTGCTCGTCTGACCGAGCACGTCGCGCTTACTGACCTCTCCGTTTGTCGCATGTTGGCAAGAAGTGGAGAGCTCACGTCAGCATTTACGGCGCTTCGCTCTGGCTTGACGTGCTCCAATTCATTGAACGAGAAGATCTCTGGCAAGATTCATATACTAGATATCACTCTCGCAGACAGCAAAGGTGGCTTGGTTGAGCTGCCGAAAAAGGCTCGAGTGGGCGATGATACTTCCACCTCGCTCGACCTAACTGAACAGCTCCTTCAGGCGTACGACGAAATATGGGAGGGTAGCAGCTCGCCTGAGAAGAATGCGGACAAGGATTGGACCATGCTGGAACCGGAACTTGAGAACGCCGATCCCGACACGCCTTTGGCACATGAAGACATTGGAACTCCAGATAACACGGTTAGGCGAGACTCTCTCTCCGGTGACGCGCCTGAACGGCAAGAGCTGTTTGAGGGAGCGGTGCTTTTGTGTGCAATGGACGACGATTGGGAGACTTTCGTAGCCATGCTCAGACAAGCCCCGCGCCTCGTGTGGTGCGCGCGAGATAGAGGCGCGCGAGCCGTCGTATTCGTGTGGCCGAAACGTATCCATTCGTCGGTTCCGCTTCAGCCGCTCTTTTCCAGTCCAAACTTTGATAACGTGACGGACATCCCGAGCTTTGTCATCGATTACGCGTCCGTTTCTCGTGCGATGCTGCGTTCGGACGACTCAGAGCTGGTCATTGAGAAGGAAAACATGCAGATTCGAGGCACGGCTGAGATTCTCGCTGAAAGAATCGGCAGCAAATTGCTTGCCGCGTGTGTGGATCGACCTCCGCACATGGCGCAGACGACCGAGGCTCCAATCGCCGGACGATTCCGCGGTCGATTCAAGGCGAGCGACGCGCACACTTTACTCCCTGTCGAAGATTCTGACTTGCCCGCCACTCCGATGACACCCAGCACGGAGAGTGGATTTGCGGCGTTGATTCGAAGAGTCACTTTCAGTTCGAGCGAGGCTGGCGTTCCAGAAGGCAGCAGTGACGCCGAAGGAGTTTCGCCCAAGACGTCAGATTTGCAGCGACTAAAGGAAAAAGTTGCCGCCCCGCAATTGGACGAAAACTCACACTTGGACGCGTGGCGCAGCGCGAGCTTGGAAGGAGGCGCTTCGCACTGGACTCAGTCTATGAGGATCGTCGCGGCGCTCGGGAGTCATGGTTTACCAATCTTGAACGACGCCTACAAGGAGTATCATCGAGCGAACGAGTCCAGACCGATTCGAGTGCTGAGCCTGGATGGTGGAGGGATGCGTGGCATTGGCACTCTCGTGATGTTGGAGCGCATCTTAAAGGAATCAAACAGTTGGTGCGTGGGTGACTGTTTTGATCTTGTCGTCGGCACGTCGACCGGTGGCCTCATCGCCGTCGGCGCCGGGCTTTTGAGAATGACGATTGACGAGTTGCACGAACTATACACGAGCATGGGTCAAGAGATTTTCCCTCGAAAGCAAGACTCGAGTTTCCTTACCAGAGTGTACGATTCCACGAAGATTTACAATCGCGGGCGAGAAGAGGCGAAGAACTTTGAAATCATGCTGAGGAAAGCACTGAATGAAGAAGCTGACAAACCCCTGTACGCAGTCGCTTCGCATCCGAGGTGGTACGCATCAAAGAGTCCGCCGCCCCACGTGTGTCTAGTCTCGCACTTGGTCAGTCGCGCTCCGGCGACGACGTTTTTGATGCGATCGTATCACGAAGACGGTCGCGTCCGCGGGCACCTCGGACACTTGCCCGGGGAACACCGGGCGAGTCTGATTGATTCGGTGCGAGCGACGACGGCGGCGCCTTGGTTTCTCGAAGAACTGCGAGTCAAGAAAGAGATCGGTGGAACAGGCGGATACGCCCACGACAAAAAGACGGATTCTCCCGTACAGTCGGGCGTTGGTACAGAGAGCAACGATTTGAGCGCTTCCATGGCGGAATCAAAAGACGTCGCTGTCTCTCGAGATCCCACCCGCGATTGTTCAGACGCGCCGACGAGCGTTGACGCTGAGATCCGTCTGATCGACGGTGCCATCGCGAGCAACAACCCGACCGCTGTCGCAGTCTTCGAAGCCCGTCGCCTCTTCCCAAAGTCTCGGAAACTCTGCGTCGTCTCTCTCGGAACTGGCGCCGCTGTTCCGAAAATCCGCGATCCACACTCTTCCAGTTTCCCTGGATGGTTGGACAACACGATTCATGCTTCGTGCGACGTCAACCAAGTTGACGCCACCATTCGCCACTTACTCGGCCCGCACGACTCTTACTTTAGGTTCCAACCCACCGCTGACGTTTTCGGCTGCGAACTCGACGACACGACGCCGGAAACAGCGTCTAATCTCAAAGAGGGCGCCGCTTCGTATATGGATCAAATGCACCGTCACGTTCGGGCGCTCGCCGACATCCTTCGACCCGACAGACACCATCATCACCGCTCGGAATCGTCATCGGCGTCGGCAGAGGCATGAGTCACACCTCGCACACCCATTGAAGACGTCCATCGCTCTCGCAAATCCAGCAATTCATCGATCTGTATCGCATTGTTGTAATGTTGTAATAGGGTAATAGGTAAATCCCTTTCGCGTCCATACCGAGTACGACCGTTACGACGAACAAGATGACTGACTCGATCTTTACACGTCGTCGCGCAGTCACTCAGCCAGACGCGACGACGACGACCAGTCATGATTTCGCTCATTAAAAGAACTGTCGCGCAGTCGTCGACGGACCGCGACGCGGCGGGACCGGGCGTTCGCGGCGGCGTGCGAAAGTTACACTCGAGCGGGGCGTTGACGCTAGAGAAATCCACCGGTGGTGTCGTGTCTATGTGCCTGTTGCGATGCGGTGGCGGCGTTCCGTCGACGACGATCGTGTCTGCGTCGACGGATGGGGCGATGCGGGTGTGGAACGCGTCGACTGGGGGGTTGATGTCGCAGTCGCCGAGTGATGGGGAAGGGACGACGCGTTTGGCGTCGGCAAACGCGGGGAGCGCGTTGGCCACGAGCGGCTCAGAAGGGACGGTATACGTTCGGGATGGGGCGTCTGGGGCGGTCACGCGGCGGTACACCGCCGGGATAGAGAGCGTTTCGGCGTTGTGTGTGCTCGGTGACGCCGGTGATAGGGAGATTGTGGCTGGGGATGATCGAGGGAGGATGTTCGCGTGGACGCGTGAGGACGAGTATCCGCATTGGCGGTTTGGCAGCGACAGCGGCGAAGGAGGTTGGTCGGCGTCTGGACAGCCGCCGGTGAGTCCGTCTGGGCGAGAAAAGGCGAAAAAACGCGTGCCCGAGGCGGTGAATGCTGTCTGTGGATGGCGTCACGCGTCGTCGGGTGAAGAGTTTGTCGCGAGCGGGTCCGAGGACGGGACGCTGAGAATTTGGCGCTCGCGAGTTTCCAAACCCATCGCCGAGTTTGGGGCGGGTGACGGTGGTCATCGCGGTGCGATTCACGCGATGGTGGACTCAGACGGCGTGATTGTGACAACCGGTGCGGATGGGAGAGTGCTCGCGTGGTACGTGAATGAGAGCGGTGATTTGCTCGGACCTCCGGAAGAATTAAACGTTGGCGGTCGACATGCCGGCGCGATTTTGAGCGTGATTCGCGTTTCCAAGGGTATCGTGTGCACGGGTGGTGTGGATCAAAAGGCTATGATTTGGGATGTGAAGCATAGATCATTGTTGTTTGAGTGCGCGGGCTCGCGGGTGGGGAGCGTGCAGTCGCTCTTGTACGATGACGAAGCGGGCGTGCTGTACACCGGTTGCGCGAGCGCACAAATTCTTCGATGGGAACTTCCAAAGGAGGATCTCGCCAACACACCTTTGCGCGACTGGGATGACGAACCGCTATTGACGCGTCGACCTAGCACTGACGAGTTCGATAGCTGGGACGTAGACTTACCCGCGATGCCCGACGCAACGGCGCCATCGCCTGCGCCAAAGTCTGGTTCTTTTTCATCGTCGGCGCAAATGGACGAGATGCGCAGGAGAATATCCGAGCTTGAAGGAGAGTGCGAGTCGCTTCGTTCAAAGGAAAAGGCTCGCGCGGAACAAAATATTGCGTTACAAAAGGTGGTGGATTCGAAAACCAAGGAACTTGAACTTGCGACGCAGGATAAGAAGACGATGACGGCGCCGCGCGAAACGAATCCGCAACGGGATGTGTGGCGAGAAAAGAGCGAAAAGATGGAGACGATTGCTCGAAAGCAAAAGGCAAAACTCGATGAGATGAAATTGGCGTTGAAAGCTACGGAAGAGAATCACCGTGTCATGGAAACAGAAAAGGATGCGGTGATAGAGAAGCTCTCAAAGGAAATGGCAGCCTTGAAGGAGCGCGTGGAAAATTCCAACGCTCGAGCGGAATCGGCTGAGCTTTCGGTCGAAGAGATGATGCAAGCCGCTGAAAAGGCACTCCTGAGCCCCGAACCGTCCACTACCGACAATTCGTCTCAGGACGTCATGCGTGAGCTGCACAGCGTGCGAGAAGAGCTTCAACTTGCCAAGCAAGACGCCAATCTGTCGGAAATTTCCCTCGCGAAATTGCGTGACGAATGCGCCGAATTGCGCAGTCGCGCGGAGAGTCTAGAAGGAGATTTGCAACGAGCGACTGACGGAAACGACGCTCTCACCACGCGAGCGTCGGAACAGCGCGACGAATACGAGGCTCTCAAGCTCGAAGCAGATTCTTTGCGATCAGAGAATGTCACACAGCGAGAACGGATTGAGAAAATGACGTCTGAAATTGAATCCGCCACGAATAACGCCGAAGAGAACTACGCGCAGACGTCGAAACGCGAGGAGGAAATTCGCAGTCTTCACGCCACGGTTGACGGCTACAAGAAGAAGCTAGATAACGCCGTTAAGAAAGGCAAGGGATTCGAGCAAGAGGCGAAATCACTTCGAAGAGAAATGGCTGAGAAACAAGCTGAGATGGACAAATTGCACGAATCACGCGACTCGTTAAAGTGTGAACTGGCGAGCGCAAGCGAAGCTGCGGTGAAGAGTCTTAAAGATAAGCTCGAGCGGGCGAACGGTCGCGTCACAGAGCTAGAGCGCGAAATATCAGCAGCAAAATCGAGCGCATCGAGTTTCAAACAGCAAGCAGAGGCCACGGAAGCTGAATTGAACGCGGTGCGGAACGAACTGCAAATCGCGCGACAAGCGCAATCAGACGCAGATGCGGCGAAAGAGGAGTCAGCGAAGAGTGCTTCTCTAATCAGTGAATTACGTGAGCAGGTGACGAAAGAAAAGCGAAAATTTGATAACGCCGTCAAGAAAGGGAAAATTTTCCAAGAGCAAGCTGCGCAACTCACGGAACGATTGGGCGAGGCAGAGAGCGGTCTCACCGACGCTTTGGGCGCAAAAATTGAACTCGAGCAACGTGTTGACGCAACTCTCAAAGAAATCGCGCGCTTGCGTGAAGATCACGAGACACGCGCACAGAACGCGGAACTTTCGTATTCGAACGCAAACGAAGAGTTGCGTAACAACCTGGCAGCTGTGCAAAATCAACTAGCCGAGACGAAGGCGAAACTTGAGTCTTCCGTTTCTGAGATCGCAGAGCTGCGGGCCGATGTGTCGAATCGAAGTGATGAGCGCCAGAGACTCATCGAACAGATACACTCGAGTGAACAAGCGCAGACGGAATTGCATAAGCTGCGCGAAAACATTGCCACGTACGAAACCGAAATGCGGACGCTGAAATCTGGCATCGAGACAGCGAAGAACAAATTTGCAAACGCAGTCAAGAAAGGCAAAGGATTCCAAGAGGAAGCGAATCGATTGAGAAGAGAAGTGGAAGAGAAGTCTGGCGAAATCAATCACCTTCTCTCTGCCAAGACGTCAAGCGTAACTCAGACCGCAGAGCTCGTGGCAGCGCTAGAAACTTCTGAGAAAAAATTGCGCGAACTGAGTCTCTCCGACGAGGCACAGCAGAAAGAACTCGACACGTTGAGACACGAGCTCGCAACTTCGCGAGAAGAATGTTCAAAGCTCCAGAGCCAACTTGAACAGCGCGAAGCAAGCAGCCAGGTGCCTTCGGCAAGCCGCGGCGAGCAATGGCTCGAGCAGCAGGCTCGAGCGACCGCGGAAGCTCAAGCACGCGATTTGAGCGAAGAGAATGAACGTCTCCGACAAGAAGTCGCGGCGGCCTCTGCGGCGGCCAAAGAAGCATGGCAGGTTGCAGCTAGTCACGGCATCAGACCAGGTGATTCTAGACCTGCGAGCGAGATCGGCTCACCCATTCGCGAAGGATATCAGCAACGCGTGCGCTCTCTGTACCAGCATCCGTCTCATCGAGGGGCCATGTCGATGATTTACGATCGCGCCGAGCTCTCCGTCCCCAAAGAAGAACACGATCGCGTCAAGGAGTCGTGTTCGAAATTAAAACGAGAGCTCGCAAAGACGAAGACGGCGGCGAAAGAAGCGATGCGACAGGTCATAAATCGTTTGGAAATCGAGGTGGTAGAGAAAGTTCACGCTCAAGCTTCGGCAAAGGCGGCCGAAGCCGAATCTGCTCGCGCATGGGCCCACGCCAAGGATGCGTTGGCTACAACTCGAGAAGTACAAAAAGCAATGGCAACTACAAAGCTCTTGAGCTCGCCGCACGCGGATGCAATCAAGCCGCAGCCTCCGGTCGGCACTTTAGCCCGAGACGCGATTGACAGAAAGTCGTTCGCCTCCAATGGGGCCATAATGGTGAGACAAGAGCATTTACTCGCCATTTTCATAGCTATCGTGGCATTCATCATCGGTTCACTGCTGAACAAATCCTAGAGACGGGCTTTGTATATAACAAATTTTTCTATAGCACGAAATGCGGCAAGCGGCGCTCATTCCTTGTTAAACAGCCCCTTCAGGCTGTTGATGAGAGACGAGTCCTTCTTCGGGCCATTCATGGCGTCAAACAACTTACCAACCGCCCCTTGCGGTTCGAAACGCGCCATGATCTTTTCAAAGCGCGGGTCGGCCCGCAGGCCCGCGATGTCAGCGTCTTTTCGGATGGCTCCGTATTCGTCATATCCGCGTTCGAGCGCAGACTTCAGACACACCAATCCCTCTTCTACGTTCCCTAACCGGCAGTGGCAACAAGCACTATTGTACATGATGGCAATTTCCTCACCTGCACTCAACTCTCTCGGCTTGAACCCAGCGCTGGGTCCAGCCGGGGCGACGGTTGACTTGCGGTATCGCACCGGTCCGTTGCCCGGAAGCTTGAGCGCACTCTGAAAAGAAGATAACGCAGCCTCGTATTCCTGTGAGGCGTACTCCTTCAATCCTTGATCAATTCTACTGGCAGCTGTCAGCGGCGCGCTTTCTTTCACCTCTTGCTCACGCATCGCCGCGAGCGATTCGGCGTCGAGCATCTGTGGGACCTGAGCGCCAGACATTCCGACGAGCGTCGCCAAGTCTGCGTCTGTCAGCGATTGCAAATCCTCCACGTTCGCCACGATGTCGTCGAAATCTGAAACCTCCGCCATCCCAGCGTCATCGTCTGCGTTCGCGTTCCATGTCAACGGGTCGTTCGGATCGAACGCGCGACCGGCGAATGCTCGCATGCTCCGTAAGATGCGTCTAGGTTGTGCGAGTGTACCCGGAGAGCGCACCGCGTGGCGCGTCGCGGGGGATGTGCGAGCGCACGAAACGCTGATATGTGTGATGCTCATGGGGTTCGCCGCGATCGAGCGAGTGTTTTTGCCGCTGATCCACCGGAACGCGCGGGTAAGTGACGACTGTTGTGCGGGAGGCAGGTCATCGGTCAGAGTAGAGCGGTAAAGGGTGATCATAAATTAAATAAAAGCCGAACTGAGACGTACGAATGCATTGAAAAAACATTTACGTTGCATGGGTTACAGATCAAGTAATAATGTCGCTCGCGCGTGGGAGCGAGCGTTTGCGCCTACGCCATCTATTTGAATCCTAAACAACAATCGGATGTAGAGTGTTATCGTACAGCTCGATGCCAGGCAAGTACGGGAAGCACGAGTCATGATTTAATCTGACCATCCCCCCCAAGAAGAGCCACCAGAGCGAGCCGGAGAGCGGTCGCGGTATCCGCCACCGCCTCTTCCTCCGCCGTAGCCATCGCCGCCGTAAGAATCACGTCGCGGGCGGCTGTCTCTGCCCGGACCGTCGCGATAACCTCTGCCGCCTCCGAATCCACCGTCACTGTCACCTCTGAATCCACCGTTACGGTCGCCTCTGAATCCACCATCTCTACCTCCTCTGAATCCACCATTACGATCTCCTCTGAATCCACCGCGCCCTCCTCGACCGCCAGAAAATCTGCCGCCTCGGCCGCCTCGGCCGCCTCGGCCACCTCGACCGCCGCCTCGGCCGCCTCGGCCGCCGAAGCCTCCTGCACCTCTGGTTTGCTCCGGGATGAGAGCCGGAAGTTGTGTACAAACGACGAGCTCAAAACCGTTCAAGTCGGTGACGGTTTCGAGATCCTTCATGTAGGCAGCATCAATGTCGAAGCAGAGTCCGTTCTTGTTATCAAGGAAACGTATTTTGCCGCAACCATCCGCGAGCTTGCGATCGATCTCAGTAAGAGCACGAAGCAAGTCTCCCGCTCGAATGGCGGGCTCCGTTCCTTCACGGTCGACGACCATGTACGTGCATGAGTTCGGCGCGCCAGTCAGAAGCGAGCGCGGCGGTGGAGCTTCAGTGTGTCCGCTGAGCGCTGCGAGCGCGGCTGCCAACAACTCGGTCACCTCATTGTCGCTTCCGTCCGGCAACAACTTGGACGCAGCCGGGGTAAAGTACGGTAGAAGCTCACCATCAACCTTCGCGAGCAAGTTGGACGCGGTCACGGCGCACGCATCCATAACCTCGGTTGAGGACGGGATGCCGATGGTGCGGAATTCACATCCCGTCTCCTTCTTAATGCGGCGAATAATGTGGCCCTCGCGATCGGTGTGCATCGCAATGGCGGCGCCAGATTGTCCTGCGCGACCCGTGCGACCGCATCGATGCACAAAAGACTCGACATCGTTCGGAAGCTCGTAGTGAATCACGAGATCGACATCAGAAATGTCCAAGCCTCTGGCCGCGACGTCCGTGGCGATGAGCACAGTAAAGCGGTTATCGCGGAATCTTTGAAGCGTACGCTCGCGCTGAGCTTGAGCGATGTCACCGTGAAGGACTTCGGACGCGACGCGTCGACCGAGAGCCGCTGTGAGCTCGTCGGCGGCGCGTTTGGTTTGCGTAAAGCAAATCGCCTTTTTGTCCTTTGCGTACACGGTGACGAGATCCATGACAATGGACGTGCGATTCGCGTGCGAAACAGCGCAAGACATGAGATCAATCGTGTCCGCGACGCGTTGCTTGTTATCGCCAACGAGATCAACCACTGTGTGCTGCGGGGCCAAAAACTTCTTCGTAATTTGCTTGACCCAGCTCGGCATGGTGGCGGAGAAGAGAAACGTCTGTCTCGTCTCTGGGCAGTCTTGAAGAATAGTTTCGACATCCTCCTCAAACCCAACGTTGAGCATCTGATCCGCTTCGTCGAGAACGACGAATTCGATATCACCGAGGTAGAGGCTGCCACGCTCCATGAGATCCATGACGCGCCCCGGGGTACCGACGACGATGTCGACGCCTCGACGAAGCTTCCCTTCCTGGGCGCCGATGGGCGTCCCGCCGTACACGCACACCGTGTTCAAAGACGGCGCGGTGAGAAAGATTTCATTCTCAACCTGCTTTGCCAACTCTCTCGTCGGCGCAAGCACGATGCATCGCGGGTTTCTCGATCGACCGCTTCCATCAGTCAGCAACCTTTCGATCACCGGCAACGAAAACGCCAACGTCTTACCCGTCCCCGTTCTCGCCCGTCCGACCACGTCACCACCATCCAACGCCGGTTTCAACACCGCCTGCTGAATCGGAAACAGCGTATCCACACCACGTTTACGTAACGCCGCCACCGTGGTCTCAGACAACCCAAAGTTTCCGACATCCGCCGCCTCCGCGTCCGCGTCCACCTTTATCACCACTTCGTCCTCGTCCGCCCGTCCGTACGAATCAACCCCGTCGCCGTCCCGCGTCGCCGCGTCGCCATCCTCGTCCTCGTCGTAATCCTCATCGTCGACATCGAACGCCGCGTCCAATTTTCCCATCAACGCCTCGACGTCGTCGTCATCGCCACCGGCGTATCCGTACGAATCGTCACCGGCACCGATTCGCGCCGCCACCAGGACGCGCGCGCCGGCGGGACGTCTCATCATCGTCTTCGTTTTCGTCGTCGCGACGCGACGCGCGCGAACACCGGCGGTGGCACACGGGCGGGTCGAGAACCCTCGCATCGTCGTCATCGTCGTCGTCGTCGTCATCGTCGCGGCTGGCGTCGACGAGTGAAGGGAGGGACGACGCGAGCGGGCGAATCGTTCGGCGCGAGACCAAAAGCGACGTGCGGTCGTCGAGACGACGAGCGCGTTCGGGTGACGTCATTGGTTCTGTAGTGTGTGTGTGTTTTGTTATTCTCGGACATTAGGTATGTACTATAATGGGAAACATCTCCAATACAGATGATTTTGTTTATTTACACCCCCCCCTCTCGTGTGTCGTGTGTGTCCAGTTGTCCGGTTGTCCGGTGCTTGTGAAAAATGAGGTTTGTCCGTGTGTGTGTGTGTACACAGCGTGAAGTGTATGTCCAGTATGGGGATGTGGGTCATGTTGAGTGTGACGTTTCGCGGGCCTCCGTGGTCTTCGTAAAAGAATACGCTAACGTCTGTGTTACAAATCATCGCGGACGCCGATGGATGCCACGCGGCGATAATGGTACGGTAATATGCTGAGAGAAGGAGTAGTGATGCCGGTGGATTGCTAGCG
>Ga0255762_10001178_pt1 | contig 22854 bp, 8 predicted proteins | sample 101ome_16_FD_179962 | JGI IMG/M metagenome (GOLD analysis project Ga0255762, IMG submission 179962) | Coastal salt marsh microbial communities from the Groves Creek Marsh, Skidaway Island, Georgia - 101401AT metaG (version 2) | ecosystem: Environmental > Aquatic > Marine > Intertidal zone > Salt...
TGCCGCGCAAAGAGACCCCCCCAAAAAAAAAAACCGCGCGTTCTCGTCTCCTTCTCATTTTCGCGTCTTCGGGCGAGCTTTCTGGAGAGAGGAAGAGACTCTCCCGTGCTTTGGCGGCTTTGATTTTTTTTTCCCCGCGAGATCGCGCTTTTTTTCTATTTTTCCCGATCGGAAATTCGCGCAACTCTCTTCCTTCCCGTTCGAGAGCTGCTGCTGCTGCTGCCGCTGCTCTGCCGAGAGAGAGAGAGAGAGAGAAACGAACCCCCCCACCCGATCGTACTCGCGAAAGACGAGAGAAGAAATTAAACGAACGAACGAACAAACGCACCCGTGTATTGCTCGACTTCGGATTTCACCCATCCTTTCAATCCGTCGTCGAAGGTTTCCAAAAACGCCGCGCCGTCCACCTTTGTCGCGGCGGCGGTGGACGACGAAGAGGCTAACGCAACCGTCGTCGCGGCGACGCAGATGTGTTTCAGTCCCATCTCTCTTTTTTTTATAAATACTCTCTCTATATATTCTACGCGAGGGAGCGAGCTTTTGGTTTATGAAGTGACATTCGATTTGTCCAATGAAGCTTGTTTCGAAGCGCTTCTTTTCAATTTTAGGGTGTAGGGTTTACGAGCTTCGGTTGTCCAGAAAACACACTTCGAAAAGAATATCTCTATATCTGAAAACACAAGAAAAAGAAATCGGAATATTGAGGAACTCCTTCATAAGCGGCACGATGAAGGCGACGACGCTTACTACTACCACTACCGCGACGTCATCGTCGTCGTCGTCGTCGTCGTCTAGGAGAATTCGCGTGAATAATAAGAGCAACAACAACAACGGCAGAGCGGTGATTAAGTTTAAAGATGCCCCCCCTTTCGCTGACGTATCGTCGTCGTCGTCATCGTCCGGGGAAGAGGAGGAGTGGACGACGTCGCGTCGAGCGCTGTTGGCCGGGAAAGCAGGTTTGGTTCTGTGCGAAGCGACGATATTCCCGTGGCTCTCGGAATTTTACACCAGACCGAAAGGTGGTGGCATTTTAGACGGTTTCGATATCCCGAGAGCGAACGATGATATCAGGCCATTTTCGAGGGCGTTTTTCGAGAGTTTGTTACCGGCGGAATACAGCGAGTACGACGTGTTGCGCGCGAAGGAGTGTTTGAAAACCGGGGAAGGTTTGATGGGAGAAGAAAAGTGGGACCAAGCGATCGTGTCGCTGCAACAGATCGAAAAGTTAATACCGAGAGAATACAAGATGAATCAAAAAGCGAAACTTTTAATCGCGGATTGCTATAAAGCGTTGGGCGCTCCGCAGTATTTCAACGAGGAGTATTTAGAGGCGAAGGGGAGCGTATGGTGGTGGGGGCGAGGGTTGAGGTGGCCCGGGTGGTACATCATCGCGTATTTAGGGGCGAGACACGTTTTCTTTGAAAGTAAGAACGATAAGGTTGGCGAGGCGAGCATCACGGAAGGGATTTTGATTAGCGTGCTAGGCATCAGTTACCTCATGTTGCTGAACCAGTTCGGTTTGCCGGATTTGTAATTTTTACTTTGGAACGCATTGTACATCTAAAATAGTAGAATCGCTATATATAAAGAAAAATGCTACGTGCTAGTGACTATTCGTTTAAATCTCGCGGGCTATAGCGCTTTGGTTTCATTTCCATCGGTGAGACGAAGCCTGGAGCGGTCATCGTCGGCGATTTTACAAAGCTCGATTTCTTCTTCGGCGACACGTCCATGGCCTCAAACATTTTGAGAGAATCCTTAAATCCAGGCGATGCGTGGATAATCTTCTCGGATAACGAGGTATCGGAGTCGTCTGCTGCTTCTTTTTTCGATGAAGCTTTACGAGTGCTTTTTGTTTTGTTCGCTTTATCTTCAATGTCTTGGATGAACCAATCCGAAGGACGAGCGAAGCTTTCCGCGTAATCCTGTTTCGTCGGCGTGATTTCAAACTCTAACATTTCCTCTTCTTCTTCTTCTTCTTCTTCTTCTTCTTCTTCTGGAGTGCTTTCGTGGTCCTGCTGCGGATTTTGCGCTTCTTCTTTTTCTTCTTCCTCTGGCTCTTCGACGACGACGACTTCTACTAAATCTCCGTTCATCTCTTCTTTTTCTTCTTCCTCTTTTCTTTCTCTCCTCACGACTTTCGTCACATCCGCACCAATTTTTTGCACGGTCACCTCCCCACTCGCGACCGGATTCCAGGACCCAACGTTTGAAGGCGTAATCATTTTAAACGCGCTCGCTGTCGTTGTCATCGTCTCGCCCTCGCTAAATGTATTCTTCTTAATTTCTGCTATGCGCCTCGCCATATCCGCCGGGTCGGACGGGAGTTTCACGACGACGCTTTGCGTCCTCCCATCGATCTCGTCGTCCGCGAGCAGCGCAGAACTGTTCTCGCTCTTTTTCGTCGTCGCGGCGGTGCGTGTACTTTTACTTTTCGCGCCGCTGCTGCTCGGCACTTTCTCTCGAGCTCGAACCTCTTCCTCTTCTTCTTCTTCTTCTTCTTCTTTTTCTTCGTCGACGCCAACGCCAGCATCTTCACCTCTTTCAACAGAAGCGGAAGTATCCATCGTCTGTTGCATCAACGCCTTCTTATACGCCGCTCTCAGCCGCAACGCCAACGCCGGAGCAATTTTCATCGGCAACCCGCGACTCTCGCAAAAGTTCACGCACATCTCCGCGCATCGGTCGTAGTTTTTGTTCGTCAATCGTATCGATAACGGTGGGGAAGCGCGTTCGATTTCAATATCAATTTGTCCCACGATTTTGCTCGTCGCGATGTCCTCGCCGCTGCTGATTTTACCGCCACCGCTACCGCCGCTGCTTTTGCGCCCTTTTGCGCCGGCAAATGAAGAGGAGGAGGAGCGCCGAGACATTATTATCTCTCTCTCTCTCTCTCGAAACCGACGACCGAGAGTGGGGACGAAAAGGTCTCTCCTCTTGTGAAAATTTGAAAAATGTTTAGGGTGCTAGCAGCAAAAAAATATCTGGCGGTTTTTGGAAAACGGTCGACAGATGTCAATTTCTTTTGTTTGTCGCGCGCGCTCAGTTCGGGACGGTTTTTACTCACACCACACAGCGCGGGTAAAGGCAGAAGAGAACGAGAGAGAAGGAGAGAGAGAGAGAGGAAAACTTTCGTATTTTATTATTCTTCGTCTTGGAATCTTCGGAAGCAGAGAGAGAAAGAAGAGGAATCTTTAAGGGTATTGGGGAAAGGTTTTGGAATTTTGCAAAGGTGGGTTTGAAACGCGCTTCTTCTTCTTTTCGCAAAACGCGCCGACGGACACCGAACGAACGGACCAGTGCGTGTGTGTGTGTGTTTTTGTTCTTAAAGCGCCAGAAAAGAAGAAAAGAGCTCAGACCGCCTGCGCTTGAGTGAGAGTTTCGTCGGTTGACGGACACGCTTAAAAAGTACTCAGCTGGTCGACAGAACACGCCCAAAGTTCGAATTCTTCTTTTTGTTTGTCTTTTGCAAAATTGAAAGGAAGCGCAACTGTTAACGCACGCTCACGATGGATGCCACTTTGGCCACTGATTTGAAAGAAGGGGAGAAGAAATTGCTAGGAGCGAAGGCTGGAGAGAACGTGTCGGAGATAAGGGATGCGCGAGAGGACGGCGTTCCTCCCGAGGCGGTGGTTTCGCTCTTTCTCTCGAGGTTCTTTTCGCGACGCGCGAAGACTGAGGATGGATCCTACGAGTGGAAAGGAGGGAAGAACCCAGATTGCGAAGATGAGGAAGATACGGTGTATGCAACGTGTAAAACTGTGTATAAGGGAGCGATTCTTTTGCGCAGATTGAAACCGTTTGCCCAGTTTTTCTTGATTTTGACGACGTGCGTAGTCGCAGCAGCGATTAGCATGATTCCCGTGTTTGCAAACCTGGCCCTCAAGATTGTTTACGTCGCACCTTCTGCAAAAGGAGTGAACTTGGAACAATATTCGATGTGGCTTTTAATGTACGGCGTTTGTCTCGTGGTTTTTAGTCTCGGGATGCAACGATGTTTCCTATCGTGCAGGGCAATACTTGAACGAGACATATCGAGGCATGCTATACGATATAAATTATTAAACCCTAGCGCACTATCAAAGGAACGTCTTGAAATGTTGCTATCGACTGATATGGTAGCATTTAAGAAGTTTTTCGGATTTTCTCACGCTCTCGGGAAAAATTGCGTCGTCTTTTTCGCGACGTCCTTGGCGGCTATCATCGAAGTCCCGGAGTTTGGTTTCATTCTCATCGCCTATGCGTCGCTGTATTTTCTTATCGGAATAGTACAAGGTATGTTCGTGCACGTTATTGCAACGATCACAGGGAGTGTAAAAGTTGCATTTGGATCCTCAGATTTGTTTAAAATCGCTTCGAGCAAGGATGAGTCCGACACTCTGACGGATTCAGACTCAATGAAAAATGACGACGTGCTCAAGATGAATCTTACCGACATTTTGAACGCGGACGTTGACGGAGACGGCGTTGCTGATTTCGAACAGGGTGGTAAAGAAAGCATTGATGCCGCTGTCCTCGCTGTGAAATTTGTAGACGCAAAACTCATGGAAACACTACGTGCGGAGCGAGTTCGATCGATTTCTGACGCTATTCGCGGAGTTTTACAAACGGCGGCACCAGCGTTTATCACCTTTTGCGGAGCACATCTTTTGAAAGATTCAAACTCAAAATTGCAATCAGAAGACATTGGTTATGTGATGCTGTTTGGAGTAATTTCTTATCTTTCATTTAGAAACATTACCTCGGCACTCGTGGATATGATGATCTTTGCGGGTCCGGCTTCGCGATTCGTCAGAACGGGTCTCGAGTTGCTCGACAATTTCGACAATGAAAATAAATCTGAAGTCCACACGAAGGAATATACTCATCATTCGAGAGATGCGACTGGAAAATCTACTGTTGAAATGGACGGCAAGCGTCAGTTTACAGATCTTCGTGCTATGTCCATGATCAACACTAGGGGTAAAAAAGAAGAAACGTCCGGGAAAAATATCTACAGCTGGAAACTCACTTCAATTTTGAGCTTCTTTATCTTGGGCGTATTTGGTGTGGTTATTTACTCTGCGATCACCATCGAGGAGTCCATGGTGTGTCGAAACGTTACGGCACACTGCTCCGCGACGCTTACTTCCTCGAGCGGTGCTTTGAGCGATTCCGCACCTGATCCACTTTCAATGATACTAAAATCGACTTTCAACAGAAAGAATGGTTGCAATTTTGTGAAAAGTGAGTCAGAAATTCTGACATCGTGTGCGCGAAGCGTGCACAACCGCTTGCGGGGTATGGCTGCGTACACGGGGGGTGCGGCTGAAGTTAAGGTGACGTTTCAAAGTTGGCTGGGGCAGCAAAGATCTCTCGTCGCGGATTACTCTTTCGGAGCATCCGAAGAAAATGTTGAGAAGACAAGTCCGGTGGTTCGATCCGCGAACTTCACAGGTATGCTCAAAAGAAGATCATCTCGAAGAAAGCTGCTTCAAGAAAGTTTTGACGATCTTCCAAATTGGAGCGAAGTTGCAGAAACATGCGGTACAATTGGAGGAACCTTGTTTAGTTCATGTTTGAACGAACAGGGAGGCGTACAAGGTAGCGCAGACTGCTGCATAAACATGGCAGCACTTACTTCAGAGACGTCGTGCTTATGCTACCCAGAATTTTCGGCGCAAATTCCTTCAGTTCCGCTCCCACCCGAGTACGAAGGAAATTTAATTGATTTCGTGAGCGATCAGTGTATTTTGCACGCTGAAATCGAAATTGCTCCCGTCGTATGCACGCAAGAACAATTTGACGAGGTATCGGCTGAACAGTCATATGACAGAGTCGCGGATTGCGCAGCGCGACGTGACGAAGGGTTAGTTCCTGCGAATTGGGATTGCGAAAACGAAGAATTCGCGTGTGGTTGGGAACTTTTCAACGATGGAAGTTGCGACTGTAATTGCGGTGCCTATGACCCAGACTGCAATGTGGATGCATCCCAAAACCCATTTGAAGCTATGGGTATGGAGGCGGCGTACAATTGTCAGCCTGGTCAGTGGTGTGCGAGCACAGCTTTTGGTGCTATGTGCTGCACATACGACGCCAACAATGTTTGTCAAGTGGATACATCCGTAATACAAACAGGTACAAGTCATTATATGGCTGAATCAGGGGCTGGAAGTGGTTCGGGCTCTAGTCAGGAATCTACGTCCGCTTCTTACGACTCTTCAGGGGATAATACGAATTATTATGAGGACTTTGTAGACTATAACGGACCGACTCAAAATAACGCCGCCGATGTTCCAGAGGAGTGGCTTTGTCCAATGGATTGGTACTCAGACTCAAACTGCGATTGCGGATGCGGTGCAGTTGATCCAGACTGCCCGCTCGAAATAGCTGGTTTTGGAAGTATCTCTATCTACGCCTTTGATCAGAGCGAGGAGCACTGCCCTTCGGCTATGGCGGACTATTGTGATTTAGAAACTGGTGACTGCAAAACTATTATCGACGAATCTTCCGAAGAGTGCGCTGCGTGCAACGATCCCATATTATTTTCTGAAGCGGATGCACCCGAGGAAGTCGCCGAAGAAATCTGTCAGACCAAAGTTGATGAATTTGTGTTTATAATGAATTTCGATGTTGGAGTGTGCTCGACGACACCAGGTGAGACGGGCTATTCTGAAGATTCGAAGGAATGCTGTGAAAAAATAAGCAATGAAATATTGCCATGTTTATGCGACCTCGATCCAAACAGTTTTCCACTTCAAGATATTACGGCTTATTCAACAGAGAAGCTCACGGCTTGCGCATGGGCAGGCATAGATATCCCGGAGAGGCAGAGTTGCGGAGGAGAGTTTGATCCTTACGAAAGTGAAAGTATCGAAAGTAATGCCGATCTTATCTCTTCTCCCGAAGAAGAAGATGATGATAATGTTGAAGAGAACGGCGTTCCTATTGATGTTGTGAATACGAAATGCTTTGATTCTTTTCGAGGTTTGGAGACGACATTCCTTGCGTTGGAAGAGATTGGATTGTATGAGCGATCTCATCCCGACTATTTACTCCTTCAAACAGAATATTGTGAAGTTGTGCATGATATTCTTTTTGACGTCACGGAAGAAAGCGGCGCGACTTGCGGCTGCGAATTATCCATGGAACAAGACTCGGGTCTGATCTTAAGAGAGGATTTACCCGCGCCTGGTTTGCTGGAAATGGCAGTCGGCGACAAATGCTCCAACTCCTACCAAGGATGCATATGCGCTCAAGATTATGGTCTGCAACTTTCTTACGAAGATATCTGTCGTCCAGCGGAATGCCATTATCAAGAGGGGTCTTGTCCTACGGTTGGAACGCCAATTACACCGTTTCTGCCGCCTTCACCTCCACCGCTACCGCCGCCATCTCCGCCTCCAACGCCCCCGCCGCCGTCTCCACCACCAGCTCCACCACCAGCTCCTTCGCCACCACCTTTTCCATCGCCATCGATCCCGATGCCGGCACCACCTCCCTCGCCGCCGCCGTCACCAGGAATGTGCGACGAGACTGATATGCAATATTTTAAGCTCGAGGTTGATGAAGTTGCTGCAAACACATCTGGTGTTTACCTCTTCATAGACTCCGTTTCTTTATTTGACAGGGGTGATAATCCTATCATGCTGAATGCGAACAAAACAAAAGCATACTTTGCAGGTAAAGAGGTAGTAAACACCCCCAGTCATAGTCTTTTAGGTCCAGCAGGATGTGGATGTTACAACACACGATGCGGTTGCTTGGATACCGGTGGACTTCACGTCTCAAGAATTTCAGACAGACCAAGTCGTGATTCAATTTTTGAACGCGAGGTTGTACCAACAGACTACGCCACTGCCTCAGATTATCCTAACTCAAACGTTCGCTTAAGTTTGTACAACAAACCTACCAAGCACGTTCATAATCCGCTTTGTGGCTGCACGAATTGCCTATTGGATTGGGACAACTGCAAGCCCTATGTCGAAGGAAAAGGAGGAACTGCATTAAAAGGGTATGCGCTAGCTGAAGAATTTGGGAATGATGGTAAATTTGGTTGGCTTTCTCAGGTCCTTCCGAACTCAACTCACCCGGTCGAACTGCACTTTGAAAAACAACCCCACGAAACGCGATCGGTAGCATCTTACGATATTTTACTTGCCAATGGATGGCGGGGTTCTTATGGATCACCGGATGTCCGTTTGACCCATCCACAATCTTGGAAACTCTACGGACGCAATGAGGTAACTGAGGAGTGGATTTTATTAAGCGAGGAATCAAAAAGAAGAATCAAGCGGATCCAAGGAAAGTGGTCCACGAGTGAAAGCCAGGGTCAAGTCATCGGTGATGCTATCAATACTAGTGGCAAGGGTGTCATGGTAGGATATGGACGCTGGATGACCCGAATCGCAAACGTCACACGTATGTGCTTAGGGGCAAAAGGGTCAATGCAGAGTGCATTAGATGCACGTATAACGACTTTAACTTCAGACCCAGTTGAAAGCTGGACCTGTTTGAAGGGCCGTCCGAACGTAACACTTACACCACCTGCGAAATGGAAAGGTCCTCGGAATTCGTACGCTGCCTGTGACGGATGTGACTGTGGATACGGTGCGCATGACCCAGACTGCAACGATTTGGTGAGGAAAGGAGGTGAAAGCGTGACAAAACTATTTGGGTGTGATAATTTTGTACCCGGTGTTGAGGGCTCTTTCCAAAATTATCAGTGCATCGCAGGAGCTTGTGTGTGGCGCGGTGCGACTAAAGAAGAGATCCAGGAGTGCCCGTGTGGCAGAATGACGAATGGAATGTGTTCTTATTGTGCGCCGACGGATTCGATTGCGTGTCGGTATCCTCAGACACTCGTTGAAGGAGGTGTACTTTTAAGCGACAGATACTTGAATAACGACGTGCCATCTGGTAGGCATGACTACAGGAAAGACATTAACTTGACCTTACCACCGACCGCATCATTTTATGAATGCGAAGGAATAAAGAACTGTCAAGATAAGTTTTTTGGCGGCAAGTATGATTCCTTGATGCGCAAACTTTACCCTCGCATCAACGCTGCAAACTTATCTCAGTGTTTTTCATCGTATTGCCACCGCTGGGGAGATGGCGTATGCAACGAAGCATTAAACACGAAAGAGTGCGGCTACGACGGAGGTGATTGCTGTCCCTCAACAAATATTGCATACGATTGGTCCGCTCCAGCTTCAAAATGTCGAGATCCAAACGGAAATTACACCGGTGATGTGTTATCTCTCAAAGGAAGAATTGGTCCACATCCCTCCGACCAGCACTTCTATTGCAACAGTGAGGATGCTTTTCAAAGAAGAATAAGTCATCCGGACCAGTTAGGGTGCGCGAAGAATATTGTCCACGACTTCTTGGACATTCCCGAATTTTACAAGAAAGCTTCAGTTGGACCGTATGAAAGAAAGGAAATAATTACTGTCATCGATGCAAAATATAACGAGTGCGTAAAAGGAATAGGTAGCTGCGATCCAGGCGGACTATATGATTCTGGCTGGCCCGATGAATCAATACCCTGGTTCGAGTACGAGCATGCGAATGTCACTCTGTACGATTTCGTGTCAAAGTATGATCCGTATGCGCCAGAAAGAAAAAGCAATCCCTCCCTCTCTTCTCCTTTTACTCAGTCAGAGGAGAAGTTTATTTACGGAAAAGATTCTATCACTCTGAGTTCATCAAATTGGAGAGCATTTTCAGGTAAGTACGATTCCGAGCACCCGAACACCACTACAAGTACTTGGGGCGATGACATAATGCCAGGACCTCGCACCGAAGTCTACAATAGCCAGTTTTTCAACCCGTGGTCTTTGGAAAAGCTTGGGGTAGTTTACGACGACGGATCACTTCAGAGTGAGCATAGAGAGGGAGCTTCTCCATACCGAGATTACCACGTAAACTTGACCGAAGGCGATAATTTGCACGTTATAGTGGACAATTACTGGCCCATGAGTGCTACTCTTGAGCTTATCGCTCCGAATGATAATGGTCATCCGCCAAATCCCGATAATCTTAAGGATTCCATAATATTCACCGAGGGTTCTCTTGGTGATACACCATATAAGTCACAGGATGATCATACGTTTGATGCCTACGATTTTGACACTAATGGCTACCCGGAGTGGTACAATTCAACAGAAGTGAATGCTTGGTTTAGCGAGCATTGCTCTTGCTTCGAGTGCAAGTGTTCGTGTGGAATCTTCGGAAGCAAAGACGCTCCTCTTAATTTCATGGGAGATGATGGGCGAGGCGTTCTCAAAAGAACGCATGGCGTAATCCCGTCCCTGCGTGGACCTGATCCAGTTCACCAGCAGTTGAGTGGTTTACCTATCGAGTGTGCGCCTCCCAAAACGCTATCAATTAATTATCATGTGTATATTGAAGCACCACCAGAGGATGACGGCGTTATGCTCTCGCCACGATCGATTTTCAAAATAAGGCACGATCCTGAAATGTTCACGAGCGGGTCGGTATCTTTGGGAACGTGCGACTACGGGTTCAATTTCGCTAATGTTTCCCCTTGTTATCCATTTTCGCAGGAGGATTCTGAATTGTGCGCACCCCTATCTAACTTTATCCCCGATGTAATGCAGTGTCCATCCTTTGACGAAGGTACGGTGCGTGATAGGTTCAAGGACATGTTCGACAGCATCGTGTCCGACTTTCCAGACATCTTGTACGAGCGAAAGGCTCCAGATCTGCACGACTTTGAGCATTTCGGTAGAAACAGAAAGTTCGCATCAACTTCGATAACTACGAATAGCTGGGGATTCTTCGAAGTTGAAATCTTTGGAACAGAGGGTAGGAAATTCGAGTTCGAAATTTCTACCGATGGAGTATACGAATACAAGAACTTGAATTCAGGGCACGAGGAAATCGGTTCGGATTCTCACACGGATGATGGCGGAGTGTTTGCTTTTGGCGCTACTAAGCTTGGCCGAATCACGCACACTGGAGAGAGGCATGTGTACAGATTCAACGGCACTATTGGAGATATGATCCGCGTTAACGCTTCGCATATATTCGACCGTAATCAGAACAGATGCGGCAACGAATTTATTGAGGGCTCGCGATGCGTTGATTTACAAATTGCACTGCTAGATCCGGATGGGAATTTCGTTGCTACACAACGCATACCAGCAATTCCAAACGCCAGGAAAAAATTCACGACAGTCGGCGGGAATTCTTACACGTACACGGATACGAAAGCCCTCTTTGGCAAAAAATATGGAGGTATCCCGATCGATAGGGAGCAAGGTACCGGTATACAAGTTGGACCATGGCATCAACCGTATCCATGGAAAGATGGGATGACGGCTATGGGTCCGAAGGGTTATCCAATGCATGAACTCGAGCCAGAAGATCCCGCTTGGACGTTTTTACAGCTTGAAAAACCTGGTCTCGGAACATTACCCCGATACAAAGGGTTTTCGTACCCATTCTATGATGAATTCGTACAACAGGCTGGTAGCGCTTTTACATATGATCCGTTAAGCGAAATGGTGGGCCTTAATCAAAGCAAAACTTTCTTTTCGCTCTTGAGCTCACAAATGCTGAAGGAGAGCTACCGTTTTGATGAAACCAAAATTTTGTTGCGGAAGTCTGGGGAGTACAAGCTTGTATTGTTTGGTTCAACCGCGCGCACGGCGAAGCGTAGGCCTCAAACACCTACACAGTTCGAGCGTTATACACCGCAATCTGATGTTGGATATTATGCATTGCATCTTCGTAGAATTGACAAAGAGTATCCTGCTGATCCTCTCGTAAACGATATTTTTCCCGAGCCAAAAGGATTCGAGGAGAATGGCTGCAGCAACTTACACGTTGACACGTTTCCAAACCATGCTCGCAAGCACGTAAATTGTGAATGGTTCACGCCAAGAGGTGCAAACTTGAAAGCAGGATGGGCAGGAGAGGCCGAAGATAAAATTGTTGAGCTGAATCGCGTCGTCAAAAAAACAGGTACTTATACCATTCGGGTTCGCTTCCAAGGTAACTTGCATAAATTTGTGAAGGCGAGAGACAACAGAAGATGCCCAGATGGTGCGGGATATAATTGCTTGCACAAGAGTAAACTTCAAGACGGTCATATCAGGTTTGTAAGCGCAGGACCATTTAGATTGAGAGTAATGGAGAGCGTGAGAAAGGAAGTGCATGAGACTTTGGAAATTGTGCCTGAGCACTTGAGTGCGGCAGAAAGAGCGCTCTTACGAATTGAAGGTGATACTGTCAACATTACACGTCCATGTGGGGTATCTGATGCAATTCGTGATCCTCTCAATGGTCTAGGTGAACCGGGAGATCTGTGCCAACGAGGTACATTCACGGAAGGAGAGTTTGTTTCTTTAAGCGGCGGCGACGTTGTGTGTATTGTTGCAAATACACCAAATGCATATTCGAATAATGCCATGCTCAGCTTATCAACAACTAGCTCTGACGGTAGAGGAGATGATTTGCTCACATTCGTAGGCGGGGGGAAAGATTCTTATCTCACCAGGGCAGATGTTGATGGTGGTATAGGAATATTTGGATACATGCTACCAAAAGTACGGGACAAGAAGTACATCGTCAGACTGGAAAGCGATGCTGACCTCATAGGATCGAGCGTTCAGGTATACAGTTGCCCAGATGTATCGACTTCCATGGATTTAACAGTCGAAGATATCTGCTTTCGACCAGGAGCGTCTCAGATACAGCTTTCCGAATGGGATATTTGTCGAGCCTACCGAAAGACTCCGCTCGCAAATATCACAGACAATAAAACGAGTGTTTCCGGTATCGGACGAGTCATCTCTCTTCTTGGTGTCGATACTTCTCGCAGTGAGGCCGTAAATCACGATAAATATTATTGGGAACTAAAGATCGAAGGAGATGGATCTCCAATTCTCGGTCTTGGCACGGTCAATCTTCCTATGGAAATTGGGAAGGAACTTGGAGCGTACTGGACCGAAGCGATGAGCACAGATCGAAATCTGTGGAAATCGGGGGATATCGCAGGCTTCGCTTTTGATGCGGTTCAAAAGAAGGTGTGGGTCTCTAGAAATGGTGTGCCAATACCCGTCGATGGCACAATCAATAAAGCGGATGGACTCAGCCAATGTGACTTAGACGTCGCCGGGACAAAATGGAATAATTACGCCACAAAAACCTCAACTTGTATGGATGATCCTCTTGTTTCTGTTTACAGAGATTTCGCATGGAACAACACGAATTGGCAACTGAAAGAAACCGCAGGGGCTACAGAGTTTATTGCGTGGGGTCAATCCCCTTTCCATTTGGGTCCTGGCGTCGAAGATGCAGATTGGCTGTCCTCGGGGTTGTATCAGGGTGTGTTTGGAGTTGGCCCAGATTTTCACGAAATGCGTCAAGGTGGGATTGAATTTGATTACGGAACGCCAAACAATGGGATTGTTGAGGACTTTTCGTGTGCAGTGGAGAGTAATAGTTCGCATATCGGGTACGTTCAGTCAAAAAAATACGAGCTCATTATGACTCCAATTCGACCAACCATTTTTCTCAATGGAGATGTGATGGAGCCTCTATACCTTCCGCAATGTTGTCCGTTACATGATCGCAGAACATGTCCATTCGGCAAAGATACGGATCCGGAAACTGGTTTACCCATACCATCGTGCTGTTTTGGAAATCCACTCAGTGATGGCACGTGCAGTTTGAATGGTAATGATCACGTTACGTTTGGTCCAGGTAAATTTGCAAATGCATACAATAACGAGACAACATGGTATCCGTTTGCCGAAGTATTTGGAGAAGAAAAAGTGACCCTGGAAACTAAAAGCTTCACTCACTCACCTCCGTGTGGATTCAGAGCGCTCGGAGACCTTGCCGTGGATGACCCCGACTATGTAGGCGCACAGGGTCCTATATCAACGAATTGTTGGACTTGCGGAGGCATTTGCAAAACATTTGATTTGACTTCAAATTCATGCTTGACATTTGCACAAGCTGGCAGTTTTGAACCCGACCCAAGTACTGCAAACGGTGGTAGCTTTGATTCAGTGCACGGAAATTCTAATTCTTACGAAATGATCGATCGATACGAAAGTACATTCGAAGCAAATGGAAAATTGCATGCGGACGAGTTACGCTTTGCCGTCCATAAATGCATCGAAGAGTCCGCTGATGGGAATTGCTCTTGCGCATCGAGTGAAACTACCAGATTTCCGTGCGGCCACATGACCGGCCACATCTCTACGTGGTCTTTCAATGGATTCAATGATGGTTATGGTTCAGGAGATATTTCGCGTCTCTTTGCTGGGCTTAAATCCTTCAACCAAGATATCTCGGGATGGAGCATGAGTGGTGCGGTGAATATGGAAAGCATGTTTTCTGGGGCTGAGAGTTTCAATCAAAATCTTAATAGTTGGGATGTTTCCATGGTAACGAACATGAAGATGTTGTTTCAGGGTTCGTCTGCATTTAATGGGGAGATTTCATCTTGGCAAGTTTCTCAAGTGAAGGACATGAGCTACATGTTTTCTGGAGCTTCTTCCTTTAATCATGACCTCTCAAGCTGGGATACTTCGCGCGTAGTGAGTATGAGCTCTATGTTTCGTAGCGCTTCATCGTTTAACCTAGACGTCTCGAGTTGGGACGTATCTACAGTCACTAGTACAAGTCAAATGTTTTTTGGTGCTTTGGTGTTTAACCAACCCATAGGAGGTTGGGATACGTCACAAGTTACGAGTATGAAGTCTATGTTCTCTGCCGCTTCTGCATTTGACCACGACCTTTCGACATGGGATACCTCGCGAGTTACAAATATGGAGTCTACCTTTTCTGGAGCTTCCACTTTCAACCAAGATCTTTCGAGTTGGGATGTTTCGCAAGTTACAAGCATGCACGGGACTTTTAATGGCGCTTCCTCTTTCGATCAAGATCTTTCGAGCTGGGATACTTCTAAAGTCACGAATATGGGTAGTATGTTTGCTGGCGCTTCCACTTTCAACCAAGATCTTTCGAGTTGGGATGTGTCGCAAGTTACAAGCATGCACGGGACTTTTAATGGCGCTTCCTCTTTCGATCAAGATCTTTCGAGCTGGGATACTTCTAAAGTCACGAATATGGGTAGTATGTTTGCTGGCGCTTCCTCCTTCAATCAAGATCTTTCTAATTGGGATGTGTCGCAAGCTACAAGCATGCACGGGACTTTTAATGGCGCTTCCTCTTTCGATCAAGATCTTTCGAGCTGGGATACTTCTAAAGTCACGAATATGGGTAGTATGTTTGCTGGCGCTTCCTCCTTCAATCAAGATCTTTCGAATTGGGATGTTTCAAAAGTCACGAGTTTGAAAGCAACGTTCGAAGGGGCTTCCGTATTTAATAAGCCCATTGGAAGTTGGGACACGTCAAACGTGATAGATATGGAGCGTATGTTCAAAGACACCTCCGAATTCAACCAAGATATAGCTAGATGGAACGTCAAGATGGTGACTAATATGAAAGAAATGTTTCATGCTGCTACCAGTTTCAACTCTCCGTTGTGCAATTGGAACGTAACAAGCGTCATTGATATGGAGCGCATGTTTGCGGAAGCTTCCAGTTTTAGCCAACCATTGTGCGCCTGGTATGAGCATACGGCGGCTTATAACGCCATTTCTGGATACTCGTCTGGAGCGTTCGTTTGTCGCTGCAAATTTACTGACATGTTTAGAAATACTGCAGCATTTCTCGAGAAGTTTGTGAACGTTGCTGATCCAGACACGACAGACGGTCCTGGAACGTCTTGGGTGCCGCGTTCTGGCAGTTCATGCCCGACATGTGAAATGTTGGCCTCGGACGATACAGAGGAGACGGAAGCCGTTCCTCCTCGAAATACCGTAGAAACTGTGGCAAATATCACCATCATGGACGCAGTTAAAGCTTGTTTCGACGAGAATGAAAGCGGGGACTGCAACTGTCCCTCTGGATGCGGTAGCATGAACGGTCACATCACCTCCTGGAACACGACTGGAGTGAATAATATGGCATTTCTCTTTGTGAATCGTACGGAATTTAATCAAGACATATCGGGATGGGATACGAGTGATGTTATGTATCTCGAAGGAATGTTCCAGAACGCCCGAGCCTTTGATCATGATATAAGTGCTTGGAATACGACGAAAGTTGTTTCGTTTGATGCGACTTTTGACGGCGCAATTGCCTTCAACCAGCCGATTGGAAGCTGGGACACGAGTGCAGCACTGGAAATGACGAACATGTTTTGGAACGCAACTTCTTTTAACCAAGATCTTTCATCGTGGAACGTCAGCAAAGTTCGACGGTTTAATGGTATGTTTGCCCATACCAGTTCGTTTAATCAGGATATATCGTCGTGGCGCCCAGGTCAGCACTGCGCTCGCTCGCAAGAGTGCCTCATATATAATGTATATAATCAACTGAACATGCGCTACATGTTTTACTTTGCCACTGCATTCAACCAAGATTTATCAGCTTGGAAACTTGCTCTTCATGAATCAGCGGGGGTCCATTGGGGAGTATATGATAACATGTTCATGGGTGCCCGAGCATTTCTACAAAACTCCGTGTGTTATGGAATGCAAACTCGATCATTCCGTACAGTTGATGGTCCGGCGTGGAAATGGCGTCCCTCGAGCGTGCGAACGAATAATTCGTATGATGATATTCAGCCACTCAGTGATATTCAACAAGCAGTACTTGCATGGAGTGCAGGTGATGAGACATGTTCGTTTGGATGTGGTCCCTATTATAACGTGACGATATCGGAATGGGATGTTTCTGGCGTTACGAGTATGAAAGACTTATTCCTTGGACAACCCAAATTCAACGCGAACATTGCGAACTGGGATGTGAGCGCAGTCACAGACTTTAGCGGTATGTTTTTCATGGCCTATGCTTTTGATCAAGACCTCAGCAACTGGGACACTTCCTCCGGTGAAAATTTCAACGCAATGTTTCATTCTGCAGCATCTTTCAGCGCGGATATACGGTCATGGGATACGGGCAGTCAAGCTGATGTGCGTTATATGTTCAAGGATGCTTCTGCCTGGCACAAGAAGTTTGCACGTGTGTCTGCAAGCGCCACTTTTGATGGACCTCCGAACAGTTACACCACATATCCCTCTCCTCCGCCGTCACCATTTCCGCCACCTTCTGCACCGTCTCCGCCTCCTCCTTCCCCACCTCCCCCTTTGCCACCACCGCCGCCAAGTCCGCCCCCATCACCGAATCCTCCGCCTACTGTAGAAAGTACGAGACCTGTAACAGTGACACGGGAAGATCTAGACCAAGCAATTCTCTTTTGCATGAACGAGAACGGTAGCGGGAAGTGTAGATGCACGTCTTCGTGCGGAGTCTACACGGGACCAATTGAATCTTGGGATGTTTCTGGCATTGATAACTTCAGTGAACTTTTCAAGGACATTGCAGGTTTTGATGGTGACGTTAGCAATTGGGATACATCGGACGTCGTTACTATGTCCCAAATGTTCTCGGGTGCCTCTTCGTTCAACCAGTACATCGGAATGTGGGATGTTTCAAAGGTCACAGATCTTTCGAACATGTTCAAAGGCGCGGTATTATTCAACAAACCGATTTGGACTTGGCAAACATCGGCAGTGACGACGATGCATGGAATGTTCTTTGATGCCTCCTCCTTCAATCAGAACATCAACCCATGGAACGTCTTGCAAGTAACAGATATGACTAATATGTTCAGAAATGCGGTTTTATTCGACCAATATATTGGAAGCTGGAGAACATCGAGCGTGACTGCTATGCAGTATATGTTTTTCAATGCGAAATCCTTTAGTAAGGACGTTAGCACGTGGGATGATAATAATGCGCAAACGGACATGATGTTCTTTCTAGCGCCAGCTTTCCATGAGAACTTTTCGTGTTCAAATAAAGATAGTGGTCCTCCAAGCTCATGCTCACCGGTTGCATCGGTAGATGCTGTGCCGATTGAACTCGAAAATTCGTACGAGTCACTAACAGATGCAACAATTTTAGGCGCGTTGCGCTCATGTTTCTGCGAAAGTGACATTTGGAATCAAGCTAATTCGTTCCGCGTGTGTCTGGAAGACTCTAACACCCGAGCACCAGAAGTCCTATGGTATCATAATTTTTACAACAACGGGGGAGAAGGCTGGGCACAATTTAATGAAGCTGATATAAACGCAGAATGCATTACTTTCATGTGGAGTCAATATGAAGAATGGCCAAAAGGTACTTTAAGCCTCGAAACCGATGATGAAAACTATGACTTTGCCCGTCGGCACATTGTCTATCATAAACGCTATGGTTTCATTTCTGATTGGGATGTCAGCGCTGTGACAAACATGGCGGGTGCGTTCAAAAACAGAGGTTTATCATCATTCTCTGTCCTTGATTTGCGCAAATGGGATGTAGGAAATGTTGAAGATATGTCTGATATGTTTCGTAACGCGCGCTTCGGAAATGTCCTCTTTGGTGATGGTTGGAATGTCGCGAGAGTCACCGATATGTCGGGTATGTTTCAGAATGTGTCCTTCACCGACACTTTGACAAATTTCCAAAACTGGAACGTTCGAAATGTTGCAAACATGGACCGCATGTTCTACAATCCTCCACTTGGATTCACTGGTGAAGGTTTAGGTGATTGGGACGTTAGTTCCGTTCGGAGCGCAGAATATATGTTCGCCGGCGCAATCGCATTCAACGAAAATCTTTCCAACTGGGATACAAGCAGTTTACGCAACGCACGTGGAATGTTTTACGCCGCGTACGGCTTCAACAGCGATCTCAGTGCATGGAACGTGGCCAACATTCAAGATGCGGCTTACATGTTCGCCTACGCGTCCAAGTACAGTAGCTATCTCTCTTCTTGGGCCCTGCCGCCTGGCGCGAACACCGCCGAAATGTTCCAAGGAGCGGTGGCTTTTAACGCCGTGTATAAGTGCATGACAGAAAACTCTGGTCCACCCCAAACCTGCGTTCCAAGAGCGCTCTAAATAAGAACTGTGCATAAGCACGGTGGACCGCACCGTGCCATTTAATTTTAATGTCATCATAATATTTATTTTCCAATAAGTTACCCTCTCCATCTCCTCTCCGTAAGTTTTTTTTTGGGAGGGTTGTCTTTTCGTTTTTTCGCTTTTCGTGGCAAAATGCGTTACATCAAGTTTGACGAATTTAGATACAGAAACACCGAGAGCTTGCCGCGCGCGCGCGATTTTTTTATTCTCTCTCTCTCTCAAAAACGATTCACAAAAAAATGAACGCGCCGCTGAGGAAAGAGACCGGTGGAAACATCGGCGCGGCGGGGAAACGAAAAAGAGGAAAAAGAGTCGTAATCGGGAAAAGAGCACTGAGGGGAAATCGCGCATCACATGCATGCAGCAAAAAAGAGGCGCAAAAGCATCTCATCGAGCTTGTCGTGAATCACACGCCGTGCGAAGTGTACTTTGACGACGGATTGTGGCACGAGTGTCTGATTACTTTCTGCGATCCTTTCGACGAGATGATGACGGGAGATTTGTGGTACTCCAGCACGAACGAGGTTGAACGAGGAGTGAAACTGATGGATCTGGTTCGGAAAGGGCACATTTATGCACTCGATTACGACGGAGAGATTCCAACGGATTCAATCGACGAAGGTGCGAGCGAGAAAGCGAAAAAAGGGAGAATGTCGATATTAGCGGACGCGGTCGCGTTGCATCCTCTGGAAGAGGAAAAGAAAGAGAAAGAAGAAGAAATCATAGAGACGGACGTGGACGAAGAAAAATTGCATCGAGAAAGGTACATAAACAAGTATAACGCGCTAGTGCGAGAGACGAGAGTATACGTTGAAAAATTAAAGCATCGTTACGAGCAAAAGGTGATGCAAATGCGCGAAGAAAACGATCGTTTACAGCTGGATCTTAATTTGAAACATCAAGAAAATGAAAAGTTGAAAAATATCCTCTTGGCTGTGCGCAGAAAGATTCAACGGAGCAGCAGTAATAACGATAATACAAAGAGAGTGACGTTTGAACAACCGGAACAAAAAGTAAAGGAAAAGGAGCAAGCGTTGGAAGCGAACAGCGACAAGGACGAAGAGGCGGGTTTTAAAGTCGTCGTTCTCACGAAGGACGGGAAAACCACCGATGGACAAAAATGGCGCAAGTACGGCGAAAGGTTGGTAACTGAGAGCAAATATCCTCGTTCGTACTACAGATGTGTTTCTATTCCCGAACGCGGCATTAAAAAACACGTGGAACAAATCGACAAAGAACGAATACTGGTGACCTTCTACCCACATTCGCTCAAATTTGCTAAAGAACTCTGTAAAGCCGTGCCTGGCAGCGCACTAATGCCGCGGGTACCGCAAGAAGAACAAGAAGGAGGTGAGGAAGAAGAACCCGCGCTCGCGACGCCTACGGCGACTCAAGGCGGAGAAGAAGGCAAGAAAGACAAAGGCGACGAAAAAGGAGACTTTCAAATCGACAAACTGGTCGCCGATTGTCCGGAGAAACAAAGAGAGTGGGCGAAGAGACACTTCGCGAGCCGCGTGTGGAAACAAAAGACAGACGAAAAAGAACGCGCGTTGTAATAGTAAGAAACTTCTGAAATGTGAGCACCCAACCCCTTTTTTTCTGCCAAATTTTCTCCCCCTCCTTTCCCGCACAAAATTTTCTTCTTCCTCTCCCTCCCCTCTCTCCGCCGCGATAGTTAGTTCTCGCGAGAGATGTTCGGAGACCACGGCGTGTTCCGAGCGACTCGCGGTCCGGCGAGCGGTCACTTTGATCGCGAAGTTCGCGAGAATGCGCGTTTGGATGAGAAAAGAAGAGAAAGAAGAGCAAAGAAAGCGATCGTCGTGAGAGATTGGAATCTCTCGTCATCGTCCGAAGAGGACGAAGAGGAGATCGTGCCGACGCAAACGATGAACAACGATGAAGACGACGACGACGCGACGCCGTCGCAAACGCCGGAAAAACGAAGGATGAGCGCTTGCGATATGTCCTCGCCGCGTTCGCTGGTCTCGTCGCCGCGAGAACAGCGACGAGTAGAAGTGAAAACGAAAATTATCTGCGTCCAATGCGAAGAAGAAGAAGAAGAGACGAGAGAAGATGTGAACACCAACCGTCGTCGCTCGAAGCGCCGACGAGAAGAAGAACAAGAATATCTTTACAACGCGGTTTACGAAGAAGTCGAGAGGCAAAACCAGAGAAAGAACGGCCGCTGCTGCGAGATGGTTGAAGAGCAGCGATCCTGTTACGACGTGATACCGGTGACGAGCAGAGAGTGTTTGATCGAGTGCTCGCTCGTTTTCGGAAACCAAGCGCAGGCGGATTTCGAGGAGCGGTTGGTCGAAAGGTTTAAAACGAAAAAGAAGATAAAAGTGAGCGAAGTGGACGAGAGAGAGAACAGGTACGAGTTGAAACCGTTGAATCCGGTGTCGACAAAATCTATGTGGAGAGAGATGTTGATGCCGTCCGTAAGGATGGTACCAGGGAAGAGGAAAGAGCTCCCTTTCGTAGTGGGAAACGAGGCGAGGAAGTTAATTGCGATACCCGAGAGTGAGACGAATAAACCTACTGCGAGAAGACGAATAGGACAAGACGAAGAGTACGAGTTGCCGACAAAAGTAGACGATTCCGTCTGGAAAGATTTACCGGAAAATATCAGAAATCAGTATTTGATCCAAGTGGAAACGCAAAAGAAGAAGAATAGGACAGAGCGAGAAAAAGAAGAAGAAGAAGAGGAAGAAGCCGTCTTGATTGTCGAACGAAGATCGGCGCCAAACGAATACAGATCCGATACGATTACCACTAAACCGTACCAAACGGCCACAAACGTGCACAATTTGAACCCGTCCATAGTGAAAGAAAAGATTACGCACGCCTTGGACATGCAATCTAAAGAAAGAGTCGACGGCCGCTTGAACGCGATATTGCACGTAATCCGCGTCATACGAAACGATTTGAGAAGAACTCGAGGACGAGAGGAAAGCGACGACTTTTCGGATTGGATACAGCACGATTTGGTGAAGAGTTTCCCGGGATGGAGAGCCAAATTGTGCATGGCTGTAAACACGGACGATTTAATCCCAGTTTAAAAGAACAAACACCTAGACTCTTGTATTTTTAATGTACAAACACAACGCGGACAAACATGCGCTCTATATATCACACTAATTCTTCATGGGCACAAAACAACACGGCACCAAAACTTCGTTCGTCCTCAAAAACGATATTGTCCACGGCGGGTTCCAACCGAAAACTTCTACGCGATTCTCTTCGACGTTCTTCACCTCCTCGTCTCCTTTCAAGCTCTCCAGCAACGCTTTCGTATTTGCATCAACGTTCTCTCTCCGAAAGTACCCAGAAAACGTCCTGACCGCCACGGTTCGTTCGGGCACGTCGACTACCCTAACGCCTTCTCTCGATGGTGTCGGTGCATCGCTTTTCGTTTTAATTTCGCTCGCGGGCAAGAAGAATCTCATGTTGTACTTCTGTTGTACTTCGCTTCTTCCCATCGAAACGGGTGCCTTTGAGCAATCTTTCAGTCAAACAACAACAACAACAACAAAATATCGTAATAAACGTACCGTCATGGAAATTTTCTTGTTTTCGTCGTTCTCTGGCGTCGACATCACGCCAATGTACTTCGCCAAGGACATGAAACTCTTCCCTTGACCTCCCAACACGTGTTCCTGTTGCCGATGAAATTTCTAATTATCCAACTTTTTTTTTTAGATACAAAACAAAAAAAGTCTCATACCGCTTCGTACGTCGTCTCCACCGCCGTAGCTTTCGCGTAGCGTCTGATCTCATATTCCGCGGTCTTCTTCAGAAGAGAGAACGTCGGCGATTCTTCGTTGATTTTTCCGAACAAAGACAACGC
>Ga0255762_10001184_pt1 | contig 22762 bp, 31 predicted proteins | sample 101ome_16_FD_179962 | JGI IMG/M metagenome (GOLD analysis project Ga0255762, IMG submission 179962) | Coastal salt marsh microbial communities from the Groves Creek Marsh, Skidaway Island, Georgia - 101401AT metaG (version 2) | ecosystem: Environmental > Aquatic > Marine > Intertidal zone >...
TGACGAATGGAAAACACAAAAAACAGAGCGTGATTGGGGATACTGGCGTGTATTAGATTATAAGCCTGAAAAAGGATATAAAGTTAAAGAACTTGTAATATATCCTGGAAAAAGTCTTAGCGATCAAAAACACTTTAAGCGTTCAGAACAGTGGATTGTTCTCGAAGGTGTAGTTAAAATGGACACTGAATGGGAAGGTAGACAAGACTCTGTTCATCTAAAACCACATACATTGCCTTATGAAATTGGTAAAGAAGTTTGGCACAAGGCGTCTAATCCAAACGGAGAAAACGCACACATTCTTGAAATACAATGGGGCGATTGTTATGAAGAAGATATAGAAAGAAGAGACTAATGAAAGTATTTGTAGGATACGATACAAGAGAAGATATTGCTTATCAAGTGTGTAAGCATAGTATTATTAGTAAACAACCTGACGCAGATGTGCGTCCATTAAAACAACAAGAACTAAGAGATGCAGGATGGTATACTCGCCCTGTAGATAAACTTGCAAGCACAGAATTTACATTTACACGTTTTCTTATTCCTGAACTTACTAACTTTGAAGGTTGGGCATTGTTTATGGATTGTGACATGATCTTAACTACAGATATTAAAGAGCTATTTGACCAAGCAGATGACAAGTACGCTGTTATGTGTGTACATCATGACTACAAAGTTAATGAAGGTACAAAAATGGATGGACAAAAGCAAACTATATATCCACGCAAGAACTGGTCAAGCGTTATGTTGTTTAACTGTGCTCATCCTAGTAACAAAGCATTAACAATGGACTTGGTTAATGAACCTGAGATTAATGGTGCATACTTGCATAGATTTAGTTGGTTAAAAGATGAAGAGATTGGTGAACTAGATCATACGTGGAATTACCTAGTAGGCGTGTATGATGATATTGAAACACCAAAACTAATACACTACACCGAAGGAGGACCGTGGTTTGAAAACTATAGACATTGTGAGTTCAATGAACTATGGAAACAAGAACTTGCGGACATGATGAATGCCGATTAAAACACAATACCCTATGCTAGGATTTGATGCTAATGATGAACTTGTAAAGTGTTGGATCGAAGGCACTTGCGGAAAGTTTATTGGCAAAAAAGAACTAGATAATTATCCGACAAACTATCCAGTTGCGTTTCGTAGCATGACTAAACGCAAAGAGATACAAAAATGCTGGGATACTAAACGAGACTTTTTTTACATTGACAACGGATATATCGGTAATGCATTTAAACGAAAGTGGCAGTATCGTGTAGTTAGAAACAATGTACAACACATTGGAAAAGTTAAGACATTACCGTCTGATAGATGGAGAACACTGTTAAACAAACTACCGTGGTTAGCATATCAAGGCCCTAAACCTCGTCCAAAAAATGGTCCAATTCTGCTTGTTACACCTAGCGAAAAGCCATGTAACTTTTATGGCATTAAGCGTGATGATTGGATTGAACAAACAGTTGCAGAATTAAAAAACTATACCAATAGAGAAATTATTATACGAAACAAAGGACTGCGAGGAGAAAGAATTGGAGACAACAGCATTGCAAGCACCTGTAGCAGAAAAGGTGTTTGGGCAGTTGTTACCTATCAAAGCATTGCCGCACTAGAAGCAGTGCATTATGGTATTCCTGCATTTACACTTGCACCTAATGTTGCAGAAAGTGTTTGTAACACAAATCTATCAGACATTGAAAAGCCACACTACCCAACAACACACGAGGTTCAAAATTTATTGCACTACATTGCATATTGTCAGTATTCTCCAGCAGAAATACAACTTGGAGATGCATATAGGATTATAAAGGAGTACGGACTATGAGTTTATCTGTAAACTCCTATCTTAAAGTAATACCGCCAGGAAATAAAAATCAAGAAAAGCCTAAGTTACTAAACTACTTTGCAGAAGGTGTTAATCGTTGTGGAGATAACGGAATGGTTATAAAAAACTTCCACCACTATCCGAGCGATGTTGCAATCTTACAAGGATTTGTTCATCCAGGAAGTAAACATGTTCCGCACTTAAACTTACGTAGAGAAATTTTAGAAAATCAAAAGAAAGCCGGCAAACGTACTATTATTGCTGATAGTAATTTATTTTTGTATGCAGATCCAGATAATACTAAAACATATCTACGTTATAGTTATGATGGAGTTTTTCCTAACACAGGCGAGTATTGTGACAGCGAGATTGATCCTCAGAGATGGGAAAAGATACAAAAAGATCTAGGAATATTTTTAAAGCCTTATAGAAAACCTAGTAATGATGGACACATTTTAATTTGTGCTCAACGTGACGGCGGCTGGAGTATGGATGGTATTAAGTTAATTCCGTGGCTACACCCTCTTGTTAACAGACTACAAAGAATTACCGATCGTCCTATTAGAATTAGACTACACCCAGGTGATAAAAAATACAACGAGCATGTTAAACGTATTAACACATTTAAATGGAAAAATGTAACTGTAAGCCCTCTAACAAGACCGTTATTGGTAGATTTTCAAAACTGTCATGCAGTTATAAATCATAACAGTAGTCCTACGGTGGCGGCACTAATTGAAGGTATTCCTGTATTTGTATTAGATCCTGAAAAAAGTCAAGTTGCTGAAATTGCACAAGTAGATGTTAGAGAAATTGAAAATCCAAGACAGTTTGATAGACTGCCAACAATGCAACGTCTTTCTATGTTCCACTGGACACTAGAAGAACTTAAGAATGGTACATGTTGGAGACATATGAGGAAATGGGCCAAGAAATGAGTATAGAAGTAGTAACAACATTCCACCATGACGGTATGGTAAAATACGGACAACGGTTTTTAGATAGTTTTGCTGAACGTGTAGATCCTAAAATTAAACTGCGTGTATATGCAGAAGATTGTACACCCGAAGCAAAAGATGCACGTACAGACATTTATGATGCAAAGATATCATTGCCTAAACTAAATGCATTTAAAGAGCGATGGAGCAATGTACCTAAAGCAAATGGTAAGTGTCCTTGGCCTGAGAAACGCCCAAGAGATTATCATAAAGAATTTAAATGGGACGCTATTAGATTTGCTAATAAAGTCTATGCTGTATTTGATGCCGCAAATAAAACAGATGCAGACTGGCTAGTTTGGATGGACGCAGATACATATGTACATAACAATATTTCATATGCAGAGTTTAACGAATTATTACCTAAGGACAAATGGCTAACATATGTAGGCAGGGGTAAAGATATTCGTGCCTGGCCTGAATGCGGGTTTTATGGTATGAATCTAAAACATCCTATGTGTGTACAATTTTTAAAAGAGTTTGAAAGATATTATGACGATGCTGATAACGGAATTTTTGAACTAGAAGAATGGCACGATAGTTTTGTGTTTGGTCATATATTAAATAGTTTAAGAAACATTGATAACAATGTACATGACTATACATTAGGAATAGTCAATAGAACCGCAAAGACAGGCGGTGGTGGTCATCCTTTGATAAACAGTGTACTAGGAACTTGGTTTGATCACATGAAAGGAGCTCGCAAGGATACTAAGAAGAGCCTAGCAAAAGACTTAGTACAACCTAGAGCAGAAGCATACTGGAATGAAGTTTAGTTTATGGACGGATTATGGAGCACTCAATAGTAGAGAAGTTTTTACTGCCTTTGCTGGCTCTCTTATATCTGCTGGCCATGATGTTGTTTACAATGATCCTGTTTCCGATTGCGATGTTATTTGGAGCGTTCTATTCTATGGCCGAATGGCTAAGAATAAAAATATCTGGGAACGGAACGTGGCACAATCCAAACCGACCATCGTACTTGAAGTCGGAGGAATTAAAAGAGGAACAACATGGAAAGTAGGTTTAAATGGTATCAATAGAGACGCTTATTTTGGCAATAATAGCAACAGTGATAGTACTAGGGCTGAGCAACTCGGATTAAAGTTAAAACCGTGGCGTTATGACGGTGAAGATATTTTAATTTGTGGCCAGCACGACAAAAGTTTACAATGGCACAACATGCCTGCAATGAGTCAATGGGTAATGGATACAATACAATTTATTCGTGCTCAAACCGATAGACCTATTGTGTTCAGGCCGCATCCAAGGTGCCCTTTACCGGCAATAGAACATGAATTTAAAAATGTTAGACGACAACAACCTCATCATATACCTAACACTTATGACGATTTTGACATGGGGTTTGATAACGTATGGGCTACTGTAAGTTGGTCAAGCAACCCTGGTATACATAGTGTCATCAACGGTGTACCTGCATTTACTGGTCCAAGCAGTTTAGCTTTTGATGTTGCAGAACAAAACTTACGCAACATTGAAAATCCACTGTACTGTGATAGAACACAATGGCTAAATGAATATGCTTGGACAGAGTTTACTATTGAAGAAATTTCTCAAGGTTTACCACTTAAACGCTTGACTTCTAAGTTGATATAGTTTATAATATATTAAACTTAGAGGAACACCTTATGACATTTGAAGATGTACTAGAATCAATCGCAGGACCAAAGCCTACACACAAAATTAAGATTGATAAGTCAGACATCGGTATTATGAGTAGTATTGCAAAACAAACTTATAATAATGTAGGACTTACTGATAGACAACTTAATGTAGTAAAAGAAAAACTTGAGCTATACAAAGATCAAATTCCTGATTTTAAAGAACCTACTAGACTAAGAATTCCTTTAAGAGAAATTGATCGTAGACATTACGTTGCTATAGAAGAACGTGACGAAAAAACTTATATTGTAATCAAGTTTCCTTTTAAGAAAAAATTAATTGATTTAGTAGATGGCATTCGTATGCTGATGCCTGAAAAGCACATTAAAGATCAGCAAAAACATTATTTTTTATTATCTGAAAAATCTGTATACGAAGTTGTAAAACTAGCTCTAAGATTTGAAGCATTTGAAATTGAAGAGAAGGTTTTAGAATGGTACAAAGAATTAGCATACATTAAAGAAAATCAAGATGAATATATTCCCTATGTAAACAATAATACTGCATATAATATTACAGACAAGTGTAGTGATGCATTGTTTGATCATTGCGGTACAAACGATACACTTTTGTATTATGATAGACGTTTTTTGTTTGGAATTAAAAACTTTGATGCATCCGAAGTTGAAAAACAAATGTCAAAAGTGTCAACTTTAACACAGAAAATTTTACAAAGGAAAACACACGACTTATTTCTTAATAGTAAAAAATGGACAATTAATCAGGTAGCCGAAACAGTTCACGAGCTTAATAGGTATCCGTTGTTAGTAGTTCTTAATTCTACAACAGCACACGATGAATTAATGCTTGTTCATAACGCATTCAATGGCTTTATTAATCCTAAAGAATGTTCTGTAGTATTTAGAAAAGACAACGATACTGAAGAATCTAAAAACTTTAATCAATGGATTAAAGATAATGATCTTAATAATCCAGTTGACAAGAACACAAAAATAGTGTATACTAGTAAAGATAAATTGCCCAAGCCACTAATTGAATTAGGGTTTAGGCATTCGTGTATGTTAAATTTAAACAGTATGAAAACAAACAGTAAAGTAGATTTATTCAACGAAGGCAATGATTTAACCATTGTGTATTCAGATGAAGAATCTATGATTAGTAGATATCATGCCAAGCGAGAAACAATTTAATGGCAAGTTGTAAATTAATAATTGAAGATGAAGTAAACATCAAACTAGAAGGATTAGAAGTAGATGTCAGACGAAAGCTCGCCAATGCTCTTAAGTTTGAAGTGCCTTATGCTCGATACATGCCCCAGTATAAACTGGGAAGATGGGACGGTAAAGTTGCTTTCTTTGGTATTGGCGGCACAGGCTACGTTAATCATCTTGATGTTATTGTGGATGTACTTACCAAAAATAATGTCCAAATAGTAGACATTGATGATCGTAGACATCCTGTAAAACTAGACTTTCCAACTATTACAGAATCATATTGGGCAGACCAAGATGTAAGATGGCCTAAAGGACATCCAGCAGAAGGCGAGCTTATTATGTTGCGTGACTATCAAGTAGACGCAATCAACAAGTATTTAGAAAATCCACAATGCTTACAAGAAATTGCTACTGGTGCAGGTAAAACAATTACCACCGCTACACTTTCGCATCTATGTGAACCATACGGGCGTAGCCTTGTTATTGTTCCTAATAAGTCTTTGGTTACACAAACAGAAGAAGATTATATTAACTGCGGTTTAGATGTAGGTGTGTATTTTGGTGACAGAAAAGAGTTAGGCAAAACTCACACTATCTGCACGTGGCAATCACTAAACATATTAGATAAAAAGTTTAAAGACGGATCTGCTGTATTAAGTTTAGCAGAGTTTTTAGAAGGCGTAAGTGCTGTTATTGTAGACGAAGTACACCAAGCAAAGGCAGAAGTACTTAAAAACTTACTAACACGCAATTTACGTAATGCACCAATTCGCTGGGGCCTAACTGGAACTATTCCAAAAGAAAAGTTTGAGTTTGAATCAATCCACGCTTCATTAGGTCCAGTAATAGGAAGTATCACTGCAAAGGAATTGCAAGACAAAGGTGTGCTATCAAACTGTCATGTTAATGTTGTACAGTTGATGGATACACAAGCATTTACTGACTATCAATCAGAGCTAAAATATCTTGTTACTAACAAAGATAGAATTGACTATATAGGCAAATTATTAAACACAGTAAGGCAAGAAGGCAATACACTAATACTTGTTGACAGGATCTCTGCAGGGGAAATGTTACAAGAACGCATACCTGGATCAGTGTTTGTTAAAGGCGATGTAAAACTAAAAGACAGAAAGGACGCTTATGATGAGATTAATGAAGGGACTAATCATGTTGTTATCGCAACCTATGGAGTCGCAGCCGTTGGGATTAATATACCGCGTATCTTTAATCTTGTTCTTATTGAGCCTGGCAAGTCTTTTGTTCGCGTTATTCAAAGCATTGGTCGTGGGGTAAGAAAGGCAAAGGATAAAGATTTTGTACAAATTTGGGACCTTACAAGTACTTGTAAGTTTGCAAAGCGACACCTTACACAACGTAAAAAGTTTTATAAGGAAGCAGAGTATCCATTTACTATAGAAAAGGTAGATTGGAATGTTTAAAAAGAAAGACACTGTAAAAGTTACAGCATATGCTCCTTCAACCGGACTTATTGATTTATTCCCAATTGAACATCGTAAATTTCCTAAGTATTTTAAATCATTTCAAAAGGCAGAAAATTTTAGAAGTATAAAAACTTGTCCCGGGTTTGTTGATTTATATTCAAATAGTTTATCAATCCCAGCGTGGCAAGACATAAAAATAACTATATCATCTACAGGCAATATAGAGGTTATGGCTCCGCAAGTAGAGTACAGTGCGGTATCACATCCTTTAGAAGAACAAGCACCAGGAGTTTGGCCAGGCTATGTTAGCGTAAAATTAGAATCACCTTGGTTAATTAAATGTAATAAAGATGTTCCTTGGTATATGATTCAACCAACATGGGAACAAAATAATCCAGATAATTTTAGTGTTATACCTGGATCACTTGAATTTAAATATTACAACGAAACAAATATCAATCTTTTGTTTCCAATACCAGAAACAACAAAAACATATACTATTCGTGCAGGCGAAACTATTGCTATGCTATTGCCTGGATTTACTGAGGAGTATAGTGTTGAATGCAAATACATATCAGAACAAGAAACTGATAAACTATTAAAATCTATTTGGGTATTTAAGCCGGGAAATGCTTATAGCCGATTTAGATCATTTTTAAGGAATAAACAATAATGAACATACTAACCTTAGACAATCAACCTTTTTCATTAACAAGTATGCCAGATGAATTAGAAGACGAAATCCAATTTGCTGTTTTAGATAACTCTGACCCAAAAGACCCTGATTTCTTTTTTATACCTTTAATCTTTTTAGAATCTTTTAGTGCGCCAGCAATGGTTTTAGAAATTAATGGTAAAGAAATTATGATGCCAGTAGACTGGTGTATAGCAGTCGGTGATAGTTCAAGCGGCAATGATTTAGAAATACTACCATTAACAAGTATTAATGATAGAGGGTTTGAAGCATTTTTATTCAATCCTTTAAGCAGTTATAAATTTGACTTTGGAGATATTAAAGTAACTAATTTCTATAGTGATGTTAAATGGTATTTTCCTAAAACAAAAAACGGACAGTTGTTAAGTGTCCCAATTGAAAATAAACCTAAACCACAATGTGCATATTTTATTAAAGACATTAGTAGACAAAGCGAAACAATAGACTATACAAATTTACTATGACAGATTTTATTTACACAGACTATATTGATACACAATTATGTGATGATTTGATAGATTATTTTGAAAATAATCCAGACAAGTTCGAAGGACGTTCAGCATATGGTGTAGATAAAGAAATAAAAGATAGTACAGATTGTTATTTGCAAGATGTAAACTTAACTAATAGATACTTTGAAAACTTAAAAAAGGTAATTGACGGATATATAGAAAAATTTCCCTATTCAAATAATTATTCTCCGTTTGGTGTTTCTGACAGTATTAACATTCAAAAATACGATCCGGGTGGAGGATTTCACGCCTGGCATACTGAAAGAGCAGGATCACAAGGACCGCAAAGTACAAGACATTTAGTTTTTATGACTTATCTTAATAACGTCGACGATGGAGGCGGCACTGAGTTTTTTCATCAACAAAAATATATAAAAGCTCAAAAAGGGTTAACAGTTATATGGCCAGCTGACTGGACTCACACACATCGAGGAGTAGTATCTCCTTCGGAAACAAAGTATATAATTACTGGCTGGTTTAATTTTGGAGACTAAAATGAAAGCAGGAAAAATTTGGGGACAAACAGAACTTATTCATGCTAACGGTGTACTTGAATTTCACCGTATCGAATACAAAGCAGGATATAAATGTTCAGAACACGAACATAGATTTAAATGGAACGGATTCTTTGTTGAATCGGGCAAGATGCTTGTCCGTGTTTGGCAAGATGACCAAGATGGATTAGTTGATGAAACTATTCTTGGTCCAGGGGACTTCACGCAAGTGAAACCCGGAAAAATTCACCAGTTTGAAGGTTTGGAAGACGGAGTCGCTTTTGAACTTTACTGGGCAGAATTTAATCACGATGACATCGTGAGAAGAACAGTCGGCTCCGTAGTAAAAGGAAAGAAGTAATATGTTTACAAAACTTTTAGAAGGTGTAGATAAGGCGTTAGTAACTAAACTTGTTATTCTACACACACTTGTAATTGCAGTTAGTAATTACTTGGTTACAATTAGATTTGATTTATTCCCAGGTGCAGACTTGCCCTTGTTTGGATCATTTCCATTAGCGGCGGCGGCGTTTACGTTTCCGATCGTAGTTGTAGCAACTGACCTAACAGTTAGAATGGTTGGTAAAGAAGCAGGTCGTGCTGTTGTAGCAATGGCAATTATTCCTGCTATTGTAGCGTCAGTGCTTGTGCTATTAGCACTTGGCGATGAACACGCATACAGAGTTGGTCTTGCATCAGGTACAGCATATGCTATTGGTACAATGCTTGACGTATATGTGTTCCAACACATTCGTGAAAAGTATACAGAAGCATGGTGGGCGGCACCAGCAATTTCAACTATTGTCGCAAACATCATCGATACGTATTCTTTCTTCTACGTAGCGTTTTACCCTCAACCGTGGGTCGCAGACGTAGCACAGAATAATACACTTACTAAGATTGTTGTAGGATTAGTTGTATTCCTACCAGCATATGGTGTACTACTTAACTACCTAAAAGGTAAGTTAAATGATAAAGCCGCAGGGTAAATTAATACCTGGCGAAGCACTGATATACGAGCGAGCCAACGGTGTTGTGTACGCTCGTTATCGCGACAAGCCTGAGATCGAACGCTGGATAATTGGCGGCGATCCAGGCGCTGTTGCTCGAGCTCAAGGACACCTTTTAGACTACGGCGAATGGCAAAGGTTGTGCGAACTTACAGAAGTAAATGAAACATTAAAGAAACAAATGGATAAACTTGTGACAACATATTATACAATTAAGGATAGCCAATGAGAATTATTGCAGGACCGTGTCAACACGAAACACTTAAACAAAGTTTAGAAATTGCAACAGAATGTAAACGTGTGTGCGACAAATACGGCATTGACTATTATTTTAAAGCAAGTTTTGATAAAGCAAATCGTACAAGTATAAACGGCAAACGTGGTAGAGGATTGCACGAAACTATTCGTGACTTTCTTGAGATGAAAGATGAAATTCCTAATTTAAAAATACTTACAGATGTACATGAAAGAGAACAAGTAGGATGGCTAACAGGTATTGTAGATGTTATGCAAATTCCTGCATTCTTGTGTAGACAAACTGATTTAATACAAGAAGTGTGTCAAACAAATAGTATAGTTAATATTAAAAAAGGACAGTTCTTAGCACCTTGGGACGTTGACGGTATACTAAGCAAAACAGAAGGTGCTAAAGAAGTATGGATAACAGAGCGAGGTACAAGTTTTGGTTATAATACCCTTGTTGTTGATTTTACTGGTCTCAATTATATGCTTAACAACTATAGCGTTCCTATTGTTTTGGATGCTACCCATTCGGTACAAAAGCCAGGAGGAAATGGAACGAGCTCTGGCGGTAACCGTGATTACGTGCCAGGTCTTACTCGTGCCGCTTCTGCTTTGGGTATTAGCAACTTCTTCTTAGAAGTACACGCTGATCCGGACAATGCACCAAGTGACGGTCCTAACATGTTAAAATTAGAAAACTTTGAGGAGGTAGTACGTGACATCATCAGCTATTCTTATTCCAAGTAGATACGAAAGCTCACGCTTTCCTGGCAAACCATTAGCACTACTACACAACATACCAATGGTACGTATGGTGTTTGAAAAGTGTCGTAAAGCCGCAAATGAAATTGATGCAGACGTTATTGTTCTTACAGACGACAAGCGCATTGCAGAACGTTTTAGTCCACATGAAGTTTGGTTAGACGAAGGTGATTATTTAAACGGTACAGAACGATGTGCGGCATTTGCACAAACTAAACGTGCAGATCAATATAGCAAGTTTATTAACGTACAGGGAGATATGCCTGATGTAACTACAGATATAATTAAGTACGTATATTATAATCTTAATCAATATGATTTAACTACTGTACATACAGACATGGATCCTAATTTACGTGCAGATCCTAATAGTGTAAAAATGATTGAAGGTGCAGGCAAAGCACTTTGGTTTGGCAGAGGCTTTACTAAGTATGGCAAACATCACTTAGGAGTATACGGTTACTGGCGGCATAAACTTGTAGAATATCAAACATTACCAGTAACAGCAGAAGAAGATATTGAACAACTTGAACAGTTACGTTGGCTTAAAAACGGTTGCACAATAGGCACAGAGAGTGTATACTTTAATGGTATAGAAATTAATTCACCCGAGGACGTTGACGCATGGCATCAAAACAAACACTCCCAGTAAAAGATATTTTAGCCGCTATTGATATGGGTGCAAAAAACGTTTGGGATGAATTATCAGACGAAGAAAAGAAACAAGTAAACTTTTGGCTTTTAAATAGATATGTAAGTTCAGTTAGCGGAGATCGAGATAAGCAAGAGCTTGCTATTTTTAAAACTAACGAATATTACAATAAAAATTGGAATGAGTTTGGAACACGTCATCCTAAACTGCAATGGCAGTTATTGTGTCAAGCAGGTAACACAGGTAAGATTGAGTTTCACAAATGGATTGGTTTTAAGAAAAAGCAAGGAAACAATAATGCACAAAAGTTACTTGAACAAATTTATCCAAATATGAAACAAGACGAGGTACAACTACTTGCTGGACTATCTACAAAAAAAGAACTCAAAGAATTGGCTGATGAACATGGAATCGATACCAAACTCTGATAAACCATATAAGTGCGAATACTGCGGCAATGGTTATATGAAGGAAAAAACTCTTGCGGCTCATATGTGCGAAAAAAAGAGACGTTGGTTGCAAAAAGATGAAAAACGAGTACGATATGGGTTGTATGCATTTAACAGATTTTATAAACTTAGTGCCGGTGCAAAAAAAGAAAAAACATACGAGGACTTTGTTAATAGCCAATACTATAATGCATTTGTAAAGTTTGGTAGTTTTATTAATAATGTAAAACCTTTATATCCTGAAAAATATATTGACTGGGTTGTAAAAAGTGGTGTTAAATTAGATCATTGGTCTAAAGATAGTTTATATGAAAAATACGTATTAGAGTTTATTCTTAAAGAAGATGTTACAACAGCACTTGAACGAAGTGTAACAACTATGATGGAATGGGCAAGCGAAAACGAGCCAGCGCCTTGGAATCATTATTTTCAACATATAAGTTTGAATAGAGCAGTATGGCATATTAAGGATGGAAAGATATCGCCGTGGCTTATACTAAATTGTAAAAGTGGTAAAGATATGCTAAGTAAATTTAACGATGAACAACTACAGTTAGTTTATCATGTTATCAACCCAGAACACTGGGCAATAAGATTTAAGCGTTTGCCTAATGATGTACAACTTGTAAAAGATGTTGCTAAAGAGAGTAATCTATAATGCCTGATATTGATATAGACTTTGCAGATAGAGACATTATATTATCACATGTAAAGCATCGTGTTGCTAAACTTGATAGTGGCAAGAAGCATAATACAGGCATATATGTTACAGAAATTCCACACAATCCTGTAGACAATATTTCTACAATTGAACACAAGACCGCAGAAGAACGCGGCTATTTTAAATTAGATTTTTTAAATGTAAGCATTTATAAAGATGTAAAAGACGAAGCCCACTTGCAACAATTAATGGAAAGGACACCACAATGGGAACTATTGGAGCACGACGATTTCACCAACTTGCTCTTTCACGTCAACGGTCATGGGGAAATATTGCGAAAACTGCAACCGCGCACAGTAGAGCAACTGGCAGCAGTCTTAGCGATCATAAGACCTGCGAAGAGATATTTGCTCAACAGCGATTGGGAAACGATACTAAAGGAAGTGTGGACGAAGCCGACGAATAACGAATACTTCTTTAAAAAGGCACACGCATTTGCATATGCAATGAGTGTAGTAGTTCATATGAACTTGCTATGCGAAATGTATAATAACAGTTAATTATTTTTTATTATTTTTAAGTAGTTGAACGTTTTTACGTTTGACACGTTTGATTGACAAGTTATTAAGATTTACACATGGTCCTATCGTTACCTTAACATCTTTGCTATTCATAGTCATTAAGTATTGCTTAAATGGTTCCATTTCTTTTCCTAAGAAAATATTAATAGGAATTAATCTATTTGATTCCCACCACCATATTTCGCCTTTTTCTAAAAATAACTTTTTAAGCTGATCTGTAGATATTTGGGTATAAACGTACATTGACGTTACCCATTGATCTTGGTTAGCAATGATACCGACGTACTCTTGCCCGCCGTATTGTACGACACTTATAAATGGATAGTTTTCTTCTATATCTTTTGTTAACATTCTTACGATAAATACTTTATGCAGTTATTACCAAGATATTTAGTCTCAAACAAGACAAACGTTGTAGCTAATGAAGCAGGATTCGTAACGGAGTATAGACCAGTGTACACAAGACAACTAAAAGTATTTACAGGCATTGACAATGTTTTAGATTTTAAACTGCTCAATGCTGATCAAAAACCAATTGATTTAGCAAATTATTCTTTAATTAAATTTCAAGCATTTGACGAAAATAAAAGTTTAATTATTGAGCATGACGCTACATATGTTAACCAATCTAAAGGATTATTTAAAGTTACTATTTCAGAAAACGACCTATTAAACGTTAAGAGTCAATTTCTTAGTTATGCTCTTTATTTGATTGATACTAATAATGATAAGGTAATAACATACACAGAACCACACTTTGCTGGATGCGGAACAATACATGTTGATACTTGTCAATACCCAGGTCCTCGTGAAACATACAGTGTTACAACATTTACTGAAGTTTCTGAAGATGTGCCTTATTGGGCATCTGAAACATTAAATGCAGAACCTGGTATTAACGGTAATGAAGCATTACACACAGCAGTTGTATACACAAATAATTATATTGGCGATGTTGTAGTACAAGCAACACTTGATAACCAAGTATCTGATGGCACAGATTGGGCAGACGTTAGTACTATATCTTTTACAGGATCTGAGACAGAGCCTACTCCTGTAAATTTTAATGGTGTGTTTAACCATCTACGATTTAAAACAACAGCAAATCCTGCAAATAAAATAACACAAGTATTAGTTAGAAATTAAGCCAAGATATAGGTTGACACATAATAAAAATTAGTATATACTAATATATTATGATAAAAACCTTAATGGTGCTTCTTCTGCTTGGCACTACACTTCAAGCAGATCCTATCGAAAAGGATGTTTTCGACGATATAATGTATAGTGTAACAGTTGAGCAAGGTATGGAATCTCAATTAAAATATGGTTACTTCTATGCAACAAAACCTTGGACTGAAAAGTTTAACACAACTTATAGTGCTTCGGTAGCAATTGACAGTGCTACAAGTGAGCACACGTTAGACATGTACAGTCAAACACTTAATCTAAGTTATTCAATTGGTAATGGATTAAGTTTTTATATGTTAAATGATATTAATCCACACTTTCAAAGGACAGAAACATGGTTGGGAACAACATACGCTTGGTAACCTGGATTGCAGGTTTAACTTTACTATTAGGATTTAGTAGAATTATTCCTCACCCACCTAACTTTACTCCAATACTTGCAGTAGGTATATTTGTACCATTGCTTACAGGTAATTGGAAAAGTGCATTACCTTTAACACTTGGAGCAATGTTTATAGGCGACTTGTATTGGGGACTGCATAGTTATATGCTGTGGACTTATAGTAGTATAGCAATAATTAGCATGATTGCACTAAGATTTAGCTTATTAGCAAACTGTTTTATTGCCCCAATACTTTTCTTTATAATAACTAACTTTGGTGTATGGACAACAGGATATTACGGATTAACATTAGAAGGTTTAATTGCTTGCTATATAGCCGCAATACCGTTCTTCCATATGACACTATTAGGCACAATCGTTTATACAGGACTATTCTATGTCATCTACAAAAGTGCAGAGTCCTTGCGTAGGACTGTGTAAACTTGAAAAGGGTGTGTGCGTTGGATGCGGACGCACCCTTACACAAATTGCAAACTGGTTAAAATACACACCAGAAAAACGAGAAAAAATCATAAAAGAACTTGACACTAAGACTGCTTGATAGTATAATGATACTATGAGTGTAGTAAATGATATAGTTCTGACATACTTGCCGTCTAAGCGTAAATCTACGCCCAGTGGATGGCTATCCTTTAATGCGCCGTGTTGTCATCACAATGGCCACAGTGCAGACACTCGTGGACGCGGTGGCTTAATAAGCAACCCAGACGGAGGCGTTAGTTATCATTGTTTTAACTGCGGCTTCAAAGCATCCTGGCAACCGGGCAGGAATTTCTCACACAAGTTGCGAAGGCTCTTACAATGGACTGGAGCGCCTGACGATGTAATCAACAAGGTGGCACTTGAAGTGATGAGAGAGAATGAAGGAGTGCAAGCACGAGAACGTATTGCTGAACTGCCTACATTCAATACTGTTCCGTTGCCAGACGATGCTGTTAGACTTGCAGACCATCAATGGGCAGAGCCGGGCACTATACCAGAGCGTATGGTAAATGTGTTCCAGTATATGCTCAAACGTGATCTACGTATAGATGACATTGACTATCATTGGTCACCGAGTTTAGGTTATCGTGATAGGCTTATTATTCCTTTCTATTATGAAGGTAGAATAGTAGGCTGGACTGCTCGTGCTATCACACCAGACAAGAAGCCTAAGTATCTTACTGAGGTGCAACCTGGTTATGTGTTTAACTTAGATGAGCAACGACACACTAAAGTATTTGCTATTGTGTGTGAAGGACAGATTGATGCACTACACGTAGAAGGTTGTGCGCTTGGCGGATCAGAAATTTCTGACCAACAAGCAATGTTGTTAAATAGATTACAGAAACAAATTATTGTTGTTCCTGATAGAGATAGTGCAGGTAGCAAACTTGTTGAACGTGCAATTGAATTAGGATTTAATGTTAGTATGCCTGATTGGGCAGAAGATATAAACGATATAGGTGACGCTGTACAACGCTATGGTAGACTATATACTTTACATAGTATTGCAGTTAGTGCAGAAGAATCACCACTTAAAATTAGACTGAGAGCAAAAAAATGGTTTGGTTAAAAAATTTATGGAATAAAATTAGAAGTCCATACGACAAATGGAAATCACAACAAGCACTAAAAAAACGACTTAAAGAATTAAAAGAAAAGGACCCGTTTATCTACAAATGATTACTTGGGGAATAAGTGCAAACAGTCATGATGCCGCACTGGCTGTATTTTCAAACAACGGTTTAGAATTTGCCAGTCATAGCGAACGGTTTAGTGGCGTAAAAAACGATGCACACTTGAATAAAGATTTAATAGACTATGCACGTCAATGGGGAGAGCCAGAAAGGATTTATTGGTATGAAAGACCCTTTGTCAAAACTCTTAGACAACTTAGAGCAGGGCAAGGATGGAACTGGAATGAGAATAATATACAACACTATCTCAAACAGTATGGCATTACTGCTCCTATTACTTATACCAGTCATCATCATAGTCATGCTGCCGCTGGCTATTATACTGGGCCTTTTAATGATGCTACTGTGGTATGTATTGATAGCATTGGCGAGTTTGAAACCCTCACTGTTTGGGAAGCTACGTCTTCCAGAGGCCTAAAAAAAGTATACAGTCAAGGATATCCGCATAGTGTAGGCTTATGGTATAGTGCTATGACGCAACGGGTTGGACTAAAACCTAATGAAGACGAATACATCTTAATGGGCATGGCCGCTTATGGTGACCCTAAACGTCTTTGGAAAGATATGTATGAAATGTTTAGTTACGTTGACGGTACTGAAGTAAAATATAAAAAGAATTTTCATAGAGGTTATAAAAACTTTAGACCCGATCTTACTACAGAACAAGATATGTTTGATATTGCAGCCGCCACTCAAAAGACATATGAGTTTACTTTAGAACAAATACTACATTGGGCAAAAAAGAATACAAAGAGTCGCAACCTTGTGCTAATGGGAGGATGTGCATTAAACTGTAGTGCTAATCATTTAGCATATCGATATTTTGATGACGTATGGATTATGCCTAATCCAGGCGATGCTGGATCGGCTATAGGGTGTGTTCTTGCCCATAAAAAAGAACATATGGAAATGGACCACGTATACACAGGATACGAGATAGAAGGAGATTATCCAGTTGACGAGCTTATTAAAGAACTTAACCAAACTGGCATTGTTGGTGTCGCAAATGGTCGCGCTGAGTTTGGGCCTCGCGCTTTTGGTAATCGTAGCCTCCTTGCAGACCCCCGAGGTACAGACATCAAAGACAGAGTCAACGAAATCAAACGAAGACAGAAGTTCCGTCCCTTCGCTCCAGTTATCCTGTCAGAACATTATGACGAACACTTCGACGGGAGGGCAAATGAATATATGCAGTTTACCGCCCGTTGCAAATATCCAGACCTGTATCCTGCCATCGTACACGCAGACGGTACATCCAGAGTCCAAGTGGTACCAAAAAACAATAGCGGAATACGAAAACTGTTAGAATCTTGGCATGAAGCTACAGGATGTCCAATGCTACTAAACACTTCGCTTAATATCAAAGGCAAGCCTATGGTTAATAATTTAGACGATGCAAAAGAGTTTGAAAATACATATGGAGTAAAAGTGTGCAGTTAGAAAAAGATCTTCATTATAAGGTTATAGATAATTTTTTAGATAAAGATTATTTTAATCAAATTAAAGAATCAATAATTGAAAATCAACAAGGATTGTTAGGCTGGACGTTTGTATCTCAAATTAACAGTGAGCATACTGCGTTAGATAATAATTGTTATTTTGAACACACAATATACAACCAAGGACCACAAAGTGCTTTATACGAGCTATTTGAACCCTTATGGACGCTGTTAGATATTAAATCATTAATTCGAATTAAAGCAAATTGCTATCCTGCAAAAGATAGTATTGTATTACATGATGCACACAAAGATGCAGAGTTTGATCATAATGGAGCTATTTTATCTTTAAACGACTGCGACGGATACACACAATTAGTAGACGGTACTAAAATTGAAAGTAAAGCTAATAGACTATTATTGTTTAATCCGGGTCTAAATCATAGCAGTACTAACTGCACAAATGCAAAGGCACGTTTTAATATAAATGTGAATTATTTTTAATGTTTAGTGTAGCAAATATATTTCCTTCAATGATAGGTATTTTTGAACTTGACAGCAAATGGCTAACAGTTGCTCAAGAGTTTCAAAATGTTAAACTTAAAGGCGAAGACTATCAAGGACAACGCCAACAATATGGAGATGTTTCAGAATCAACTTATGTTTTAGATACTGAAGAATTTTTAGAATTTAAAAAAGAACTAACACATCATACAAACTATTTTTTAACCGATGTGTTATGTAAAAAACAAAGTAACTTAAAGATAACACAAAGTTGGATAAGTGTTAAAAGGCAAGGACAATATCACGAAACACATAGGCATCCTAACAGTATTGTAAGTGGTGTTTACTATTGGCAAGACGGCGTAATGCCAATAGTGTTTGAAAAAGATTATATGTCTGATTTACATATTGACGACGATTGGGACAAAATGAAAGAGAACCCGCAAGCATACAACAAACAATATGTACCAGTTGCAAAAAATACATTATTACTATTTCAATCAAGTATGAAACATGGCGTTGAGCCAAACACGTCTAATGAAGATCGATATAGTTTAGCTTTTAATACATTTCCAACACTGTTAGGAAATGAACAAACACTAACCGAATTAAACATTGACAATCTTAAATAGAGAATATATAATAAAGCAATGAGCAGACAAAATACTGATTACGGATACGACATACAAAAAGTATACTTAGAGATGTTTATGACAGACGCAGAGTCGTTTGTTAGATGTCAGGGTGTATTTGATCCTAAAACATTTGATCGCAGATTGCAAGAACCTGCAAAGTTCTTAAAGGATTATGTAGAAGAGCATAATGCTATTCCTACATTTGATATGATCAATGCGGCAACAGATGCTAATCTAAAAGACCCAGGACAGTTACAGGAGAATCACTATGACTGGCTACTTCAGGAATTCGAAACCTTCTCCAGACACAAGGCTTTGGAAAAGGCCATCCTTGATAGCGCAGATCTGTTGGAGAAAGGGGAGTATGGCCCGGTTGAGGATTTGGTTAAGAAAGCAGTACAGATTGGCTTGCAGAAAGACTTAGGTACAGACTACTTTGCAGACCCAAAGAGCAGACTTGAAGCAATCAAAGACAAGAACGGACAAGTAAGTACAGGCTGGCCAAGTTTAGATAAGAAACTGTTTGGTGGATTCAACAGAGGTGAACTAAACATCTTTGCAGGTGGTTCAGGTTCTGGTAAGAGTTTGTTTATGGCGAACATGGGTGTTAACTGGTGTTTGGCAGGCATGAACGTTATGTATCTTACTTTCGAGCTTAGTGAAAACTTAGTAGGCATGCGTCTTGATGCTATGACTTCGGAGATTCCAAGTCGTGATATCTTTAAAAATATTGATGATGTACAGATGAAAGTTAAGATGATTGGCAAGAAGTCAGGTGCATTCCAGATCAAATATATGCCAACAGGCAAGAACGCAAACGATATTAGAGCATACTTAAAAGAATATGAAATTAAAACAGGACGCAAAGTAGATGTATTGCTAATTGACTACTTGGATCTTATGCATCCAATTGGACAAAAGATTAGTGCAGAGAACTTGTTTGTTAAAGATAAGTACGTTTCGGAAGAACTGCGTAACTTAGCAATGGAACTAAACTGTATCTTTGTAACAGCATCGCAGTTGAACAGAAGTTCAGTTGAGGAGATTGAATTTGACCACAGCCACATTAGTGGCGGTATTAGTAAAATTAATACTGCTGACAATCTCATAGGTATCTTTACAAGTCGTGCAATGCGTGAACGTGGACGCTATCAAATTCAGTTAATGAAGACACGTTCGTCAAGTGGTGTAGGACAAAAGATTGATTTAGGTTTTGATGTAGACACACTTCGTATTTTTGATATTGGCGAAGAAGATGAACAAGCAACAGCAACACAGGGTACTACAAGTTCAAGTATTGCGGCCGCACTAAAAAGAACATCTGCTCCTACTGAGCCAAGAGAAACTCCAGACGAAGGCGCACCAGCTGGAAAAATTAGAGCACAAACAGATTCTACTAAGTTAAGAGACTTTTTAAATAATTTAGGCGATGAATGAGATATTATCTTGGATCTTGTGAATACAAATGGAAACATGCAGATACGCATATGGAGCCAATTTGGATTATGAGAGAATTAGGAACAGAATTATATAAAACTATAGAAGACAATAATTGGGAATGGAAATTACTAAGAAGCGAAAGCCAAACAGTGCCAGGCGACATTTATTGCCGTTGCGACATTTATATTGAAATTCCAGATAATAAAAAAGCAACACACTTTGTTTTAAAGTATCCACAAGCAATAGCTGTATAAATACGTTATAGTAAAAAGGATCTTACATTGAATTTATACGAGCCATTTAAACTTTTTACATCTAAAGAATGTAAAAGTATTATTAAACACGCTAAGTCATCAAAAAATGCTCAAGGACTTGCTGCCGGCAAGTACGATCCTAATATTCGTAACAATCATATATACTGGTATGACTATCCTGAAAGCGGAAGATTTTATCCGTTACTACAGTCTATTAAAGGATATAACGTTACTTGGATACAAGAACCTATCCAAGTTTCACAATATAAAGAAGGCAAGTTTTATAGTTGGCATGGCGATCAGTTTGTAAACAGAAGAACTTCAGCAAGAATTCTTACTTTAACATGCACCTTACAAGAAGCCCCAGGGGCATTATTTGAAACAAAAGAACATAGGTTTGATCTTAAAGAAGGCGAAGCTGTTATTATACCTTCCACAGATATACATAGAGCACTGCCGCCAATTAGCGGAGAACGTTGGTCGTTAACTGTATGGGGTATGGGTGCTAATCCAAATTTATAATAAGTCTTTGGGTTTCTGTTTGTAAATGAAGCATTGGAATCCAATCAGCAACATTTAACATATTAGTTTCATTTAAACTGTTAGCATATGATTTTGCTCGCGTTTTTGCTGTATTTAAATCAGCACATCTTTTTCTCATTTCCATTTCTGTAGTCAAGTGTTGTTCTTGCCTTTTGTTTAAAGATTTACTAAATGCTGAAATAATATAATGATTTTTAAACTTTTTTGGATCTGACATAGTTTCTCCTTTCTATTATTTAGTGGCTAAATATAAGCAAAGGAATATTTTATTATGCCATTACCGATTAGAAGTATAAGATTAGAAAAAAGATCATCAAAGAGCCTTGATACGTTAAGCGGATCATCAGGAGAAATATTTTTTGATGGAGATAGGAACACACTAAGATTATACACCGCTAACCAAGCAGACAACGTTATAATGGCTGATAGAGATTGGGTTCTTGACAACACTGTTAAGAGCTGGAATGATTTAGAAGATAAACCATTTATACCAATTGATGCAAGTCAACTAACTGATACTGGTAATAGATTTTTTAGCGGCGACTATAATGATTTGGCTAACGCTCCTGACTTAGATGCACTCAATGTAGATATTAGTACTATTGATAGTATTGGCGATGTTGACACTACATCTAATCCATTAGCAAACGGACAACTACTTCAATGGGATGGTACTACTTGGGTTAACACAACTGTTGCAGGCTTCCAAGATACAAATACAGAATATACTCTTACTGGAGGATCTACTGCAAGCGGTGGCTCAATAATTTTAGAAGATAGCGACGGCTTAACAAATACAATAAACTTTGAAGCTGGATCTGGTATTGGTATTACTCTTACGGATACTAACGAACTTACATTTGTTTACAACGGCACATTTACATTAGGTGATGCTTCTAACGTATCAATTACTAATCCAGCAGACGGGCAAACATTAATTTACAGTAATGGCCAATGGCTTAATGGTTCACCATCTAATTCTGGGGGTGTAGCATTAACAGACTTTTCAATAACACAAAATCCAGAATCCGGTAACGGTGCATTAACATACGACAATACTACTGGCATATTTGAATTTACACCTGCGGACTTATCTTCTGTTGCCGCGTTAGATGCATTTAGTGTTACTACAGATGCTGCCTCAGGTGGCGGCTCATTGTCATATGATAACAATGGCGGATTTACATTTAGACCTGCTAATTTATCTCAGTATACAACACTTTCTACATTTAGTATTACAACTGGCTCGGCAAACGGATCAGGAAGTTTGTCTTACAATAATACTACAGGAGAATTTACATTTGAACCGGCTGACTTGTCTGGAGCAGGAGGCGACCTTGTTACCGATACAACTCCGCAACTTGGCGGGGACTTAGATTTAAACACAAACAATATTACAGGAACAGGCAATGTTAATATAACAGGATCAGTAACTGCAACTTCTTTTAGTA
>Ga0255762_10001186_pt1 | contig 22742 bp, 17 predicted proteins | sample 101ome_16_FD_179962 | JGI IMG/M metagenome (GOLD analysis project Ga0255762, IMG submission 179962) | Coastal salt marsh microbial communities from the Groves Creek Marsh, Skidaway Island, Georgia - 101401AT metaG (version 2) | ecosystem: Environmental > Aquatic > Marine > Intertidal zone >...
CCGTCGCGTCGTCGTCGTCGTCGTCGTCGTCGTCGTCGTCGTCGTCCCTCTCCTCGTCGTGATGAAGATGACGGTCGCGGTATCGTCCGCGCGCGTCATCGCCCTCGCGCGCGACACCGACGCGCTCGCGCGCGCCTCGAGGCGTGGACGCGTGCGCGCCCATCACCGTCCGTCGACCGCGCGCGCGCGACCGCGCGTCGTCGTCGACTGACGACGACGGTGCTCGGAGACGACGACGAGGCCAAGGCGTGGTCCAAAATTTGACGAGTCATGAACCGACAACGAGTCCCTCACACACTGTCCATCGGTCTGCGCGTGGGACGCCCGCGCGCCACCGAACGCGCGTCTCGACGTCACGCGACGACGCGACGTCGAGACGTCAACGACGCGCGAACGACGAGACGCGTCTCTCGGTGCGCGACGTCGACGACGCGTCTGCGCATCGAGAGACGCGTCGAATCGGTACGGATTCATTTAAAACGCGCCCACCGACAGACGGACGCGCCGTGCGGACGCATGACGCCCGACGAGGCGCGCGCGCGGGCGGAACGCGCGGTGCGAGCGATGGTGAGCTCGAGCGCGACGTTCGCGGCGATGGCGTGGACGACGCAGCGTCTCGGGTTGATGCTCGGCGTCGGGTGCGGGGTCCCGCTCGTCGGCGGCGCGGCGAGCGCGGCGAGCGTGTGCGCGGCGAGCGCGGCGGCGGGCGCGGCGGCGAGAGCGGTGGTTGGGACGTCGGGAGAGGGTGGGAGAGGGAATAGTAACGCGCACAGACGACTACGTGGTGGTGGGAGACGGCGCGCGGGGAGGATATCGACGCCGTTCGGGGAATTGGATGAAGACGACGCGGCGCGGGACGTCGGCGTCGGCGTCGCCGCCTTCGCGGCGGCGGCGAGAGGACGTCTGGGGAGAATACTTCCGAGCGATGTCTCGAGGGTGGGCGCGAACGCGAAGAGAAGCATCGCGGCGAGAGGGAGCGATTACGCGAGCGATGCGCAAAAGCGAACGCTCCAGCGTTGGTTCACCAGGGACGGATGTCATCACTGCGGAAGCGCGCGAGGCAAAGTCATCGGCGACCACATGCCTCCGAATAAGACAGCCTTCGGAAGCGGCGCGCGCGCCGCCGCGAACCGTCGCGCGTCCACCCTCAGACGCATCTTCAATCACATCCGAGGCGTGCCGCTTCAACGCTTCTATCCCCAGTGCGAATCGTGTTCAGCCCTCCAGAGCGTCGCCGTGCGCGCCGGCGCCGTCCGACTCGTGTCCCACTCCGTCGGCGTGCGATGCGCCGTCATCGCCGGCGCCGTCGTCGGCGTCGCCACCCTTCACTACGACGACGTCAAGGCTCGCGTCGACGACGTTATCGATAGCGCTCGCCGCCTCATTCGCGACCGATAGACGAATGTATCTACGACGCAACCGGCGGGCGCGCGCGCCTCCTCAGACCGCCGCCGTCCCCATTCGCGCGCGCGCCCACTCGACTCGACTCGATCGTCGGCATGGTGGCTCCCGGATGGCAGAATAAAAAGAAGAAGACGCTCAAGGCGCGCGACTCGAAGAACGCGCGCGCGCTCAAGGTGAAGCGCGGCGCCAAGGCGGCGCACGACGCGGCGAAAAAGCGCGTGCGTGGGGCGGCGCGCACGGGCAAGGCGAGACGGAAAGCGCTTCGAAACGAACGACGGGCGGCGAGGAACGCGATGGACGACGAGGCGAAAAAGGCGAGCGCGGAAAACGGTGGGGACGTCGTCATGGAGTGAGCGGGCGCGAATCACGCGCGAGGCGCGTAGAGTGTAATGGTAGTCAGCGAATGAATCAAAGAAAGAATGACGCTCAGCCTACGCGCGCGGTCGATAGTAGAGAAAAAATTATTATTCATCAGTGGTGATAGTGGTCTCGCACTTCGTCGCGTCGTGTGAGAATCGTATCGTATCGTATCGTTCGGCGAGCGTCGAAAACCGCGGGCTGCTAAAACGTCTTCGAAGAAAGCCGCCTCGGCGAGTTTAGACAATTTCCGGCGTCACGGCGTCGCCGTCGTCCGAGTCAGAAGACTTAGATTCCGCGGCGGCTTGCGCAGTCATGAGCTTGAAGACGCGGCTCGCGAAGACGGACGGTTTCTCGATGGAGAAACCAGACGTCAAGAGCGCCGTGTCAAACAACAATTGGCACGTATCCGCCGCCTCGGTGGCGCCAGATTCCTTTAACTTTTTCAACTGCGCGATGACGGGAGAGGACGGGTTGATCTCCATCGTTTTCTTACCCTTCATGTAATCTTGGGCGCGGTTGTCGCCCATCGCTTGCGCCTTCATGATGCGCTCCATGTTCGCGGACCAACCGTACTTGGAGGTGACCAAGACGCACGGCGTGTCGGTGAGACGGTTGGACACCTCAACCTTTTCGACTTGTTCACCGAGCGACGCCTTCATCCACTCGGTGAGATCCTTGTACTCCTCCGCGAGCGCCTCGCGAGCCGTCTTGTCGGTCTCGTCCTCCTCACCGAGATCGAGAGCTTCCTTGGAGGCGTCGACCAACGGCTTCTCCTTGAACGTCGCCAAGTTGGCCATGGCGACTTCGTCGATGGGATCGAGCAAATACAAAACTTCGAAACCCTTTTGCTTGAGCTTTTCGAGGAACGGAGACGCCTCGGCCGCGTCCTTGTTGTCGGCCGCGACGAAATAGATGCTGTTTTGACCTTCCGGCATGTCGTTCACGTACTCGTCCAAGCTTCGAAGCGCGCCCTCGTCGCCGCTCTTCGAGGTGGTAAATCGCAAGAGTTCCGCCAAATCCTTGCGGTTGTCGGCGTCTTCGATGACGCCGAGCTTGAGGTTGCGGCCAAAGTTATCCCAGAAGGTGTCGTAATCGTCGTTGTCGCGCTCGGCGATCTCGCGAAGCATGTCAAACGTCTTGCGAATCAAACGCTTGCGAATGACTCGAACGACGCGCGACTCTTGAAGAATTTCGCGAGACACGTTGAGCGGCAAGTCGGAGGAATCGACAACGCCGCGGACAAAGGTGAGGTATCGCGGCAAGAGCGATTCGTCGAATTCGTCGGAGATGAAGACGCGACGAACGAAGAGCTTGATCGCCCGGGACTTGGCCATCATGTCTTGTTGTTCGAATGGCGCCATGCCCGGGACGAACAAGAGCGAGCGAAACTCGATGTCGCCCTCGACGGCGAAGTGCGAGTGCGCGAGCGGATCGAGGAATTCCTTAAAGGTAGATTTGAAGAATTCGTTGTACGATTCCTCCTCGACGTCCTTGGGCGATCGAACCCAGATGGGCTTGTCGTTGTTCGCCGTCGTCCACTCCTCTACTTGCTCGAATTCCTTCTTCGTCACGGGTTTCGGTTCGGGTTCGGAGAATTCCTCACCCTTGGCCTCGGCCGCGATCTTCTTCTTTTCCCACGCCTCCTTGAGCGCGGCGGTGGATTCCTTGTCCTCGACCACCTTTTCCTTGGTCGCCTTCGCCCAGACATCGATCGGGAAAGAGATGAATTCGCTGTACGTCTTGACGAGAGACGAGAGCTTTTCCCCCGTGGCGAATTCTTCGCACCCCTCCTTGAGGTGCAATACAATCTTCGTGCCTCGCGCCAGCGCCTCGTCGCTCTCCCGGATGGTGTACGAACTGGCGTTGATCTCAGATTCCCAGATCCACGTCTTATCGTCCCCGCTCGCCGCCTTGGAGTACACCGTAATCTTATCCGCCACCAAGAAGGCTGAATAAAAACCGACGCCAAACTTACCAATCAAGTTTTCCCCGTCGCTCTGACTCTTCAACATCTCCATAAACTTGGCCGTTCCCGATCGCGCGATCGTACCGAGCGACGACACGAGATCCTCCTTGCTCATACCGATGCCACTGTCCTCAATCGTCAGCGTCTTGGTCGCGGGATCACCCTTAATCTTAATCTTCAACTCTTCGTCGCCGCCCATGACGCTCGCGTCGGATAACGCCGAAAATCGTAGTTTATCGCACGCATCGCTCGCGTTGGACACGAGTTCCCGCAAAAACACATCCTTATTGCTGTACAAAGAGTTGACGATCAAATCCATCAATCGGTGCACCTACGAGCGTCGCACAGCGTCACGGAATCCGTCAGTCTCTCTCTCGCGTCCCTCGCCCGCGGAAAAGCGCTTCTTCGCCTTCTTTTCCATTCATTCATGCATGCGTGCACGCATCTCTCTCTCTCTCTCACTCTCTCTCTCCGCGCGTCGCCGTTATCGTCGACATCGAGACCGTGACCCCGCGCTCGACGCACCTCAGCTTGGTACTCGAACGTCTCCTCCTCGTTCGCCGCCACCGCGCGCGTCGGCGTCGTCGCTCGACCGCGCCGTCTCGACGTCACCGCCGCCACTCGGGACGTCGTCGTCGACACGCGTCCCCCGCGCGTCGTCGATCGCGTCGTCGATCGCGTCGTCGTCATCGCGGTCATCGTCGTCATCGTCGTCGTCATCGCGCTCATCGTCGTCGTCGTCGTCGTCGTCGTCGTCGTCCGTCGGCTGCGTCTCGATGTCCCGACGAATGACAAAAATGAAGACGACGTGCCGTCAGACGTCAGACGCGATTCGGTCGCCGACGCGAACGGACGGGCGGACGATGTCGCTCGACGGTGGACGGTTTCGAGGCGCGCCCGCGACGGCGACGGTGACGGCGGTGACGGTGCTGGCGTCGACGCTCGTGCGAGCGATCATCGGCGCGAGGTGGCAGAGCGTCGAGGCGTGGGCGATCGAGACGTCGACGTCGACGACGGTGGACGTTGGCGCGCGCGCGTGCGCGATGGCGGCGCGCGTGTTCGGGTTTTGCGCGTCTACGGGGGAGTTTGTGGTGGGGACGAGTCTGCTCTCGAGCGTCGGGACGCGCGTGGAGCGGGCGAGCGGGACGCGGCGGTTCGCGGGCGTGCTCGCGGCGTTGGCGGTGGTGAGCGTCGTCGTGAAGTGGGCGCTCGGTGTGGGGATGGACAAAGACGCGTGTGGACCGTACGCGTTGGTGTTCGGGTTGATGCGGGTGTACGCGACGGAGACGCCGACGGCGGTGTCGGCGCGGGACGAAGCGCGAGAGTTTGTCGTCACGGATAAAATGGTGAAGTATTTCGGCGCGTGCGTGCTCGCGGTGTCGAACGGTGGACGATCGATGCGCGCGGCGGTCGTGGGAACGTTCGCTGGGTACGTCGTGACGGACGGCGTGGGGACGACGCACGAGGCGTTGGCGTTGACGGCGCCTGGATGGTGGCCGCGACGACGGTCGAGACCAATCGTGCGTATGCGGGCGCGGGCGCCGCGCGCGAGCGGGAACGACTCGGGCGAAGGTCTCGTACCGCCGAGCGAGTCAAACGTTCGCGTGCTCACGAGCATGGGTTTCGACGAGACGGCGGCGCGTCGCGCGTTGCAGAGAGCCAACGACGACGTGCAGAGAGCGAGCGATTTTTTACTCTCCGGATGAAGACGGACGCCTCCGGAAACGAAGCGCGTTCGATCGCGTAGCATACGTAGCATAAGATAGCGCGCGCATTGGTAACGTTACAGTTGAAACATAGGTTGGACGTTCGTTCGATAGATCGGTAGGTACTATATTGTTACAAGCGACGTCGAGTCGAGTCGAGCCGCCTCTTTTACTAAAACTGCGCGATTCTGGGCAAGAGGGACGGCAACGCCGCGTGTCGTCTGTGATTCCCCGTGAGCGCCAATCCTCGCGTATCGATCGCCGCACCCGCTCGCACGCTCTCACAACACGTCTTCGCCTCAATCTCCATCCCGCTCGCCGCGAACGTCGTCGCCTCCCCGCTCGCGAGTTCTCGTCCCGCGCGTTCCGTGTGCACGCCCTGTCGCTGCTTGTGTTTCGGCGTCTTCGTGCACACGACGAACAATCGTCCTCGGCGTCGTACGATGCGACACGCCTCGCACAGTTTCTTTATGGACGTGCGAACCTGTTCCCGCGCGTCGTCGGTCGGTCGTCCGTCGTCAGTCGCTCGTTCGGGCTCGGGGTGTAGGTTTGCGCGCGCATCTCGCGTCGTCGTCTCGCGCCGCGTCGCGCGCGGTCGGCGACGCGCCGACGCCGCGGATGTAATCTACGCACCTTCATCGTCGACTCGTCGTCGCCGTCGTCCGCGTCGTCGTCGGTCGCGGCGTCGAGTGACGCGACGCTCGTGTGTGCGTCAGCCTTCGGCGCGCCATCCTTCGGCGCGCGAGGGACGGACCGACGATCGCGGCGTCGGCCGCGCGTCGCGCGTCGCGCGCGTCGAATGGGTCACGAGAATGTGTTTCACGTCGAGAAACATCTCAACGACGCGCTGCACAACCCGCCGAGGAGGAAGCGAACGCACACGACGCTGGAAATCGCCGCGGCGTCGAGAGCGTTGGGACGCGCGGACGATGGGTTGACGCGCGATCGAGCGACGAGCGCGGAGGCACCGCGGGCGAGGGCGACGATGACGTTGGCGTCGAACGTGCGCGTCGTCGACGGCGCGGTGGTTCGCGTGGACGAGACGACGGCGGGAGGGACGCGCGGCGCGGTGTCGGCGAAGAGCTTGGCGGAGAGCGGAGCGCTGGGCAAGGCGAAGCGAAGGAAAGGTTTGTCCGAAGAAAATAGGTGGCGAACGATGGATAGGATTGAAAATGGAGGAACCGCGGGCGGCGCCGCGCTGCGAGAGGCTCGTCGAGCGGCATTGGGTCTCACGAGACGCGCCGCCGTCGCGGAGGACGAGGACGACGGACCGGTCGTCGTTCTGGCTGAAGAACTGTTGTTCGTCGATGGATGGGCGGTGGGAAAGAGCGCGACGCCGAAATCAATCGACGAGGATGCGCCTTCGACGCTCGAGGGTGCGCGCGATGTGAGATTGAAACCTTTGCGCGAGGCGACCATCGGACGGCGAAAAGAGCGTAAAAATCGTTCCAAGTCGTCTCTGCCGGCGTGTGGTGAGGGTGCGCTCTCCTTCGACGTCGATGAGTAACTGTGTTGTTGTAACTGTATTAGCGAACGTAAAATAGGCTTGAAAACATGAGTGATGTTGTTACATGATGACGCATTCTTGTTGCGATTCCTGCGCTGCGTTCCCCGCGCGTTGCGCCGGCGCCGCCGTAGACGTTTCACGCGAATTTCGATACGACTCCGGCGCTTTGAAACTCATGTGCGCGGCGTTCTCACCACCACCCGGTTGTTTCAAGGCAGGTTTCGACGACTGCGGTCGCTGTTCCGCGTCGCGCGGCGCTGACTTTGGCGGCGGCGCCGGGGAGTTTGTGACCGACCGCATCGCCACCGCTTCTTCCCTCGCCCGCCGTTCGACGTCTCTCGTCTTCTTCACGGACGCATCTCCATCTAATTCTTCGATTTGTAACGTTTTACACTTTTCCACAGCCGCTTCGATGAGTCGCGCCACCTCGGGTTCTCTCGCCGGCGAGTCGCGCTCGGAAGACGCGGAACTCGCCGCTTCCTTCACCCCGTCCATCGGCGGCGGTCGAACGCTCGCCGTGGCCTCACTCGAGGACGATGAGTTAGCGCTCTCTAATTTTGCATCCTCCGCGACCTCTTCCTGCGTCCGCTCTTCTTCATCAATCATCTTCAAAAAATCGAGCCTCGTCGCGCCGGCGTCCACGCGTCCCCTGATTCGCGCCGACGCGCTCACACCGTCGTCCGCGCGACCGACCGCCACGGGCGTGTTGGGCATGGACCTTGCCCGTCTCTGCGCCTCCAATCTCGATCGAGCGCTGCTCACGCGCGCGAACGCCGCCTCCGTGGCGCGCCCTATCTCGTCCAGTGTTACCTCTGGGACAGTCGCGCCGCGAGTCTTCGCCATCGGCGACGAGCGCGCGGATTGCGACATCGCGCCGCTCGATGACTCGCGCGCACGCTCTCCTCGACCGTTCTATCGGCTCACTGTCGCTTGCGCGCCTCGAGCTCGGCGTTCGCGCGCTCTAACTCGCGCTCCGCACGATGGGACAGATATATCAAGCCCGTGGGTAAAACGCACAGCGCGAGAAGCGCGAGGACTCGATGTTCGAGGACAAAGTCTCTGAGAGCGTCTCTTAACGGTTTCAGCGCTTGATCCAAGCTCGAGTGCAAGAGCTCGAATTCCATGCCGTCAGGCGCGCAGTGAGGCGCGAGACGCGGCGAACGTCGACGAACCGGTCAACCGCGAAACCGATGAGAACGACGATTTGGTGGAGAAACGAATGATATAAATTTACAGCTTGCTCACCGTCACGGGCGCATCGAGTCGAACCGCCGCCGCCGGAAGTACCTTGTACGGATTCATGATGCCGTACGGGTCGAGTGCGCGTTTCATCGTCGCCATGAGTTCGACAGCGGCGCGGTCCTTGCTGTAATGAATCTCTTCGGCTTTCATCACCCCTAAGCCGTGTTCAGCGCTCACGCTACCCTTTTCATCGCGCGTGTACTCGTACACGAACGGTTCGATAACGTTCGCGAGCGCGTCGTTGTACTCGGCGCAGGATACGTTGAGATGTAAATTTCCGTCGCCCAAGTGACCGTAACCCAACACTTTCACGGACGCGCCAAACATCGGATCGAGTCGCTCGCGTAACGTCGTGACCAAGTTGTACATTCGAGCCGTAGGTAGAGACACGTCGTATTTGTACACTGCTCCCGCGTGCTTGAGCGCGACTGAGATGCGTTCGCGCAGCGTCCATAGCGCAAACGCGTGCTTCTCATCCTTTCCGACGACGCCATCCACCACGACGCGACGCTCTTTGACGAGCTTTAAGAAGCTATGCAATTTCTCGTCATCGTGGGCCGCGACGCTTCCGCTCGTCTCGACGACGACGTAAAAGGCGCACGGTGTTTCCGGAAGAGGATCGCGCGTCCCTTTGAGTTGCGACAATACTAAATCCAAACTCTCCCTATCGAAAAACTCGAACGCGCTCAGTATCTCCCCTAACCGAGCGCGCGCGAGCTTCAACATCTCCACGCACTGCGCAAACGTCTCCAATCCGAACAAGGCGACGTTGACGCTCAGAGGAGCGCGCGGCGTCATAATGGCAATCTTTGTCACGACGCCGAGCGTTCCCTCCGCGCCGATGAACATTTGTTTTAAATCGTACCCGGTGTTATCCTTTCTCAGCGTTCGAACGAGATCCAATATCTCCCCGTTCGGCAACACCACCTCCAATCCCAACACGCTCCCTCGCAGACTCCCATATCGCAACAGACGCAACCCGCCCGCGTTGGTCGACACGCAACCTCCCATCTGACACTTCCCCTTGGCGCCTAAATCCAGCGGCACCGTCATCCCTCTCGCCCGCACCGCGCTCTCCAACTCCTCCAACACCACCCCACTCTCACACACCGCGCACCCAGCGTCCTCATCGATCGATACGATCCTCTTCATGAGTTCGCACGACACCACCACCTCGTCCCTCGTCGGCGTCGCCCCGCCCACGAGTCCCGTGTTCCCTCCCTGCGGCACCACCGCCAGCCGTCGACGATAACACCGACGCAGAACCTCACTCACCTCTCTCGCGTCTCTCGGCAGCACGACGACCGCGGCGTCACCGACGTATTTGCCCATCCAGTCCGCGTTGTACTTGGCCTTGGCTTCGCGCGTCGTCAACACGCGCGCGTCGTCCCCGCCCAACGCCTCCACGAACGCGCGCACGTCGTCGGCGTCGACGGATGCGAACGGCCACGATCGCGTCGACGTCGTCGGCGCCATCTCGCTCGCGGTGCGACGCGCGCGACAGTGTGGGCGTCGACAGTGCGCGACGCGCTCAACTAACTTTTTTCAACTTTTACCCTCGTCGCGGCGATGAGTCACGACGAGCTCGTCGACGCGGCGACGCAGGTGGCGGGGAATCACGCGCACGGACGCATGGCGAAGCAGTCCAAGTGTGGGGCGTGGTTTTATAAGCCGCACGTCGGGGACGCGCGAAGCGAGACGGAGTTGACGTTTTACGTGGAGGTGCATCGATGGGCGCGATTGTCGGACAGTGCGGACGCGGAGGAGGCGGTGGAGGTGGAGGAGGCGGTGACGCTGCGGGGTGAGGGTGAGCGCGGTGCGGTGATAGACGGCGTGGACGCGCTGCGAGCGTTCGTTCGTCAACGGTTGCCGGTGTGTCCCGCGGTGTCCACGTCGAGACGGGACGACGCGCTGGAGGTCGAGGGATACCTTCGTTTGGCGAATCTCACGCAAGGGTACGAGCGACCCTGCGTGATAGACTTGAAGATAGGCGTGCGAACGTGGGACGCGCTGCACTCGACGACGTACGCGCAGAAGCGGACGAAATCGGAGGCGGGGACGACGCACGAGAGTTTGGGTTTTAAAGTGTGCGGGGCGCAGACGTACGACGGACGTGGGGCGTTGAAGCGGTTGACGAGGGAGGAATGTAAACAGATACGAATGAGCGACGAGTTGACGAAGGAGACGTTGCTCGAGTTCGTGCGCGATCCCGTCACGGGTGAGGCAAACACTTGGTTTTGGCCGGCGCTCGTCGGGCAACTGCTCGCCGAGCCGCTGAGAGAGCTTCCGTACCGTTTGGTTGGCACGTCGCTGCTTGTGGTCTACGAGAGTGGTAAGTTAAAACGTTCTGACGTCGCACCCTGTCGCGCGGAGTGGAACGGGTTCTGTGCGAAGGAGACGAAGCTGGAGGCGCGCTACATTGATTTTTGCCACGCCGTGCCGAAACCGGCGGGTCAACGTACAGATGAAAATTTGGAGGGGGGATTGAAACTTTTCCAACGTTTCGTGGAAAACTTTTAATACACACAGATATTTGCACTATTTCGACTATCGTTTACCGCCGATGGCTTTGAAGGCTTCGTTGATGCGAATGAACATTTTTGTGGCGACTTTGCGTTCGTTTTCAGATTTGTGCGCATGCTTGTCCGGATGCCACTCCAACGCCGCCCGCCTATATGCTTTGGCGATCTCTCTGTCAGACGCGTGCGTGTCGACGCCCAACGTTTTGTAATGCGCGTCGTGATCGTGCATCCCGCGGTCGCGCCGCTCCATGCGCCGCGCGCGCTCTTCGTTTGCTCTTCTCTCATACGCCCTCCTGCTCGCTTCTTGCTCTTCCGCCCACTTTTCACAGATCGAGTGTTCGAGATAATGACAACCACACACGGAGCAGTGGACCATGTGCTCGGGATTGTTCGCTTCTGACTGCGGAAATATGAGTTTGAAGCCTGAACATTCAGCGCATGCGGTACAACCGAGACGCTCGGCGCCCTGAATGGCATCGAACGTCGTCTCACATATCGATTCATTGCGATCGATGGCTTCCTGAACTCTTTCTGCGGCGATTCGCGCGCGGTGCCTACGCGCATTCGCTTCGTTTTCCTTTTTATCCTTTTCCATGCGTTCACGCAGAAGTATCCGCGCTAGCTCCTTCTGCGTCGCGTGCGTCGTCGATTCGCACCCGCATCTCGCGCACCTCTCACCATCCGCCGCGAGCAGCAAGGAATTGTACAACATTTGGAAACTCGCCTTGTCCATTCGCGACTCTACGTTCGGCAAGGGCGGACGTTTCCACGTGGAGAGTTTGGCAAAAGAAGAGCACTCATCGCATCCCTTACACGGACCGCGAACGACGCCTTCGTCATCAACGTCACCCATGGCTTTTTGTGGGATTTGTGGCTTTAACAAATCAGTGAGTGTGTCAATCTTAAATCCAGGAGCTCTGACGTTCTTCGTTTCGTTTGTTCGTTTTCGTTTTTCGACGTTGATTGGTTTGATTCTATCCACAGTTCCATTTCGTAAAAATTGCTCCTCCTCCCACTTCTCAGCCCACGCGGCGTCACCGTCGCCCTGGCGTTCTCCTTCTCGTTCATCGTCCGTCAATGCGTTTCTATTCTCAAACTCTTGGAAAAAATAGAGAAGTTCGTGCAAATGCGCGTCCTCGCCATCGTCTTTGTCGTCGTCCGACGCGGTCGCATCCACCTTCAGCCTGCGCGCGAGGCAATTCTCATCCTCTTCTTCCTCGGGGGCGCCGATGTCATCGTCGTCACTGCTTAATATTTCGACGCGCGACGTCGTGTTCGTCGCAGCGTCTCGCGGAGATTTCGTCGTCGTCGTCGTCGTCGTCGTCGTCGTCGTCGTCGCGATTTCTTCCATGAGCGTTTGCGTGGTGACGGTTCGACGATCGCGCTCCTCGCCATTCGCGACGACGGGATCGGTGACGTCGCTTTCAGACAGCTGAGAGATCGTGTCGCGAACATCGCACAATAACTCTTCCAACCGCGTCAAGAGCGTTTTCATCTCCTCGATTGACGCTCGCGGAACGTGAGCTTCGACATCCGTGGTGCGCGTTTGAACGACGCGCGCCCGCGTCGGCGCGGTCACCGCCGCCGGCGCGCGCGCGCGATGTTCACGACGTTTTGAATCTTTCGAGCTCACCACGGGCGCGTTCAGTGTCTCCAATCCCTCTCGCGCCGTTTCAGACGTCGGGTCGAGTTTCAACGCGAGCCCGAACGCCCGTTTCGCCGCCTCTCGCTGACCGAGCGCCATGTGCGCCACGCCCACGCGACACCTCGCTTTCGCCCACTGCCCGTCCAGATCCACCGCTCGCTCTCCATCGCGCAGCGCCTGAGAAAACTTCCCGAGCTTCATGAAACACGCCGACCGATTGCTAAAACTCTTCGCGTCTCCCCCGCGCGCCTCCAGCGCCGCGGTGAAACACCTCACCGCGTCCTCGTATCGTCCGTCGTCGTACGCGTCGTTCCCTCTCTCCCGCCAATCCGCGCACTCGTCCACCTCGTGCGCGTCGCTCGAGCACCCACACCTCGAACAATTCGTCAGCGTCGCGTCGTTGTACGGATGCACACCGTCTCCGCGTCGCTCGTACTCGTTTGCTTTTTTCAGGTACCCACCCACACACTCATCGCATCCCTCGCACCGACCCCGCACTCGGCCGAACAGGTCCCTGTTCGTCTCCGCGTCTCTCACCAAGTGTCTCTCCGCCCGTCGCGCGCGCATCGCGTCGTCTTCGCGCGCGCGTCACTCGACGAGACGACCGAGACGAGACGAATGATGGCGCGAATGAATGAATGCGTTACGAATCGACGCGGAGACGCGAAAACGCCTGCATGATATGTGATACATGTTCGGACATTCGGTACATACTCGAAATCATAGCGTCATCCCGACGATCGACCGATTCGATTCGATCGCGCGCGTCGCGTTCGTCGCGCGTCACACCGAACGACGCGACTCCTCGCGCGGTCCCTCGTTCGCTCGTCGAGCCCGACACTCGCGTCGTCCACTCGACACGATGACGATGACGACGATGACGATGAAGACGATGACGACCCGCGCGACGGTGATGACGCAGACGCGACGTCAGCGACGATCGGGCGCGCGGTGTGCGGTGACGACGACGGCGCGCGCGAATGCGTCGTCGTGGATGGAGGAGACGAAAGAAACCGTCGCGCGTGCGGTCGTCGGGTGCGCGGTGGCGTGCGCGATGACGACGACGGCGGCGGCGTGGGCGGATTCATTGCCGGAGGAGGAGGACGTCAAGGTGCTCTGCGACGCGACGTGCGAAAAAGCGCTCGAGAGCAAGGAGATGGTGACCACGAAGAGTGGATTGCAGTACAAGGACATCGTCGAGGGCGATGGCGTCGAACCGCCGGTCGGGTTCCAGGTGGTGGTGGATTACATCGCCATGGATGAGAAGGGACGCGTCTTCGATAACAGCTTGGAGAAGGGCAAGCCGAACGATATTCGCGTCGTGGATTGCGTCGGCACGGGCGATTACGATTCGTGCACGGTGATTCCTGGATTTGACGAAGGTTTACTGACGATGAAATCCGGGGGTATTCGTCGACTGTACATCCCGGGTGATCTCGCGTTCCCGAAGGGCTTGGCGTCGGCGCCGGGTCGACCCAAGGTCGGCGCCAAGGCGCCCGTCATCTTCGACGCGCACCTCCTGTACATCCCGGGCTTTGACTGATTTCATAAAAAGAATGAAATATTCATCACAATCATCACAATCATCACGATTATCGTTCTCAATAATCCTCGCCGCGCGTCAAAACTTCGACCCCAGAGGAGGGTTTCAATAAAATCGTGTGTTCGTATTGGGCGACGTACGATCCCTTGACGTCGCACAGCGGAGGGTACGGTTGGACGATGCCGTTATCGCACAAGTTTTTCAGCGCCATCGAGTAACGCGTCTCGCCCAGACGGTCGAGGTACCGCTTGCAGAAGGCCAACGTGCCGAAGTTTCGGTCGATGACGCCGAGCAACTTCTTGGCGCTTGGAAGACGAAGCGGAACGTGGCCGACGTCGAAATTCTTCATGTAGTGACTGCATTCACCGTCTTCGATGACGTATCTGCGTTTGGGAGAGAAAACAGAGACGCGTCGTGATCGGTCAGTATCGAATCGCGCGCGCGCGTGTCGTCGAAACGCCGTCGACACATTGAAAATGTCAAGACCAATGGAGGCTGCACGAACACTGGGAGGTCTCGCCGGGCGAGGTAACGCGCAGTACTATGATATCTTGTTCGATGTACGATCTCGGCGACGTGCCGGCCCGGAAAAACTCCAGACACTAAGAAAACCACTGTAAGCGTCACGAGTGACGGTTTTCGCCGCGTGTAATTCGCCGAAATCGAAGCGAGATAAAAAAAACAAAAAACAAAGAAACGACGAAACGCGCGCTCGACGCGTACGCACCCTCTACCGGTCGAACCGAACGTCTCGATGGCGTAATATTCGCCCTCTTCCATCTTGGTTTGCACACCACCGCGCACGATGGGCACGCTCTTACCCGCGTGAATGCGGTACGGATCGATGGAGTGTCCATTCAGGTTGCTGCAACACTTCACTTGGTACTCTTTCCCGTGAATTTCCACGGTGTGCGATTCCATCACTTCCTGGACGGCTTCGCCGATATCGCACAGACGCACGTCGATTCCGGCCGATTTGATACCTGTCTCCGTCGCCTCGTTCACCGCCTTCAACAACGGATCGTACATGTCGTTAAACGTCTTGGTGAACGCGCAGTCGATGATGCGTCCCTTGACTTGAACCCCAAAATCAAACTTGATGACGTCGTCCTTATCGATCACGCTCTCGCACCCACCGTTCGGCGTCCAGTGCGCGGCGACGTGATTCTTCGAGCATCCCGTTGGGAACGCCACCCCAGCCTCCAAACCTCGCTCTTCGATCAATCTCCGCACGCTATTCTCCAGCGTCTCGCACACGTCAATGTACTTCATGCCCGGTTTCACCCATTCCGAAATGTACTGTCTCACCTCTCTGTGCACCTCCGCGCACTGCCTCGCCTCGTTGTACAAATTTTCTTCCAATCGCTCCAACTCGCGCTTTTCCTCGTCCGTCTCTCTCCACAGATTATGGTCGTGGTGCGCGAGGATCTCCCCCGTCGGATACTTGTTGTCCGGGAACAACTCTCTCACCGGCACCGACGGCGGCGCCGTCTGTTTCCCGCCCGGATACGTCTTGGACGTCATCGACGACGCCGTCTTTTTCTTCTTTTTTTTCTTCTTCCTCTTCTTCGCCGCCGCGTCCGTCTCTCCACCGCCGTTCTCCGCGCCGCCGTCCTCCTCGCGGTCGTCGTCGTCGTCGCCCACGCGCATCTCGCGCACGCCCTCGACGAGCGCGTCGGACGCGTCGACGTCGCGCGTCGCGTCGTCGACGTCGGCGTCGGCCGCGCCCGTCGTCGGCGTCGGCGTCGCCATCGCGTCGCCGTGTGTCGTCTCGGAATTCATCGTCGTCACTCAGAGTCACGCCAACTCGATCGATCGTCGTCGTCATGAACCGTCTCGAGCGTCGACGCGCGGCGAAAGAGGCGAAGCGCGAATCGAAAACGTCGCAATCGAGGTCGGGACGCGTCGCCGCGGACGACGGGGAGATTCGCGCGACGACGGCGATCGAAGATGTCGTCGGTGATGCATCTTCAACTGATGCCGACGACGATCGCGCGACGACGACGCCGACGACGACGACGGCGACGACGACGACGCGCGGGAAAAAGAAAGGACGACGGAGTGCGCGCGCGGGGGACGGTGCGAACGAAGAGGTTGGGTTTTGGGGACGAATCTCGTGGTTACATTTGTTCTTTCTGGGCATGTTCGCGTTGCCCACGGCGTTCGCGCTCTTGGACTACTTTTTCGCGTTCACGCCGCCGCCGGGACAAGGGTACGGGTCGCTCACGCCCGAGGCGAGGATGATCAGAGAGAAGATTAAGGCGTTTTATTCCGAGTATAATCCGGAGAAATTGCGAACGGTGGATGAGTTGATGATTAAATATAAAGGGCGGGAGCGGGCGTTGTACAATACGATTAAGAAAAAGTATCGACGAAGCGGGGCGAAACGCGTGGATCAGCGGTTCGACGAGTAGTGAGTGGTCGTGCGTTCGTGCGTGCGTTTTAATTTTCATATTTCAAAGCGCGTGGTGCTACATAATACTCTACAATAATGCGTGCGTCCCGTCAGTGGTGGTCGTGGTCGTGATGGACGTCGACTCGGCTCAACAAGAATTTCGTATTCGTGAAATCCTGTAAGAGCGGGTTGTACCCGCTTCCGGTCGTCGTCGCGTTGAGATCGGCGTAGTCGGTCATGAAATTTTTCGTGGTGACGATGGAACACAGACGCGCGTTCGATCGGTGTTCATTGTGACTCGACGTCATGAAATCGATGCCGCGAAGCGTGTCGAAACACGTCGGGAAAAACACGTCGACGGAACCCTCCTGTTGCGTCGGTAACAGGTAGGTGTCGTGATCGACGGTTCGACCGCCCTCGCGCTGACTCGCCACCAGAGGCGCGTTGACGCCCTCGATGCACACGTTGGGTAAACTATCAAAGTCGGCGGCGATGAGTCGATGGTTCGGCCGCGCGGCGTGGAGTGTCTCCATGAGTTTCACCGCACCCGTGGGCACGAACCACGCCTCACCACCGCTCGAACTCAACGATTTAAACGCGCTCCGTATCGAGTGCATTATACCTCGAGGTCGATACGCCCCGCCGTCACCGCTCACCGCTAAATCCGCCGTCAAATCGATTGCCTGCAGCGTCCTCTCGATCAACGCGTCCTCCAACGGCGCGTCTCGCTCCTCGAGTGCCCCAGTCGTCGAATTTTTCTGTACGACCGTCTGCATCCACTCACCCTCACCGCGCGTTGGACGCCACACTCTGTCGTGGGGAAGATTATCCAAAACCTCGAGCGCGATGACGAAACACGCCTCGTCCTTTGTCGCCCCCCACGCCGCAACCGTCGTCGCATCGCCCACCACGGCGGTGTGCACACCCTTCCCGTGACCGTTCGCCCGCGCGCGCGCGCTCTGAGCGTCAGCTAACGGCTTACTAATGTCTATGGACGTGTACCGCATCTTTTCGTACACCTTTGGCGCCCGTCGCCGCACCGCGTCTAAAAATCCCGTCGCAAACGTCCCCGTCCCGCCGCCGATTTCGTACACTCGCAGCGTCTCCAACCCCTCGTCCTGGTCCTCGTCCCCGCGATGCGTCTCCAACACGTAATTTACCACCGCATCCGCGTAGTGCGGGGAGAAAATCTCCGCGGGCGTCAACCATTGCGCGCCCAGTTTCGCGTACCGGCGGTTGAGCTCGTCAAAGTAATCATCTTGTCCCCGAAGCGCCCTGAAATCGATCGCGCCGTCTTCCATGCGTCCCACGGGCGTGCGTCGAAGCGCGTCGTGCGTGAAGTATCCCGTGCGCGGGGCGTAGAGCGCGTCGTGGAGGTGATGACGGAGCAGACGAGGCGCGTCGTCCCGCGCGCTCAACGTCGAGCTCGAGCTCGAGGTTCGAGTGCGCGGGACAACGAGCGCGCGCGCGCGGTCGACCGTCGACGAGGATGTCGAGGCGAGCGCGCGCGCGAGGAGGTCGACGTCTCGACGGCGCGCGCGCATCGAGGTCGTCGGTGGACGACGGTGGTCGAGGACTGGCGTGCGCGCGTGCGGAGAGACTGGGGGCCTCGAGCGCGGCGAAGAGCGAGCGCGCAGTTCTTAAAATAATCAAAGCTTGGAGCGACGGATCTCCATCTTGGCTATGGTTTCTAAGTGGACCTCATCCGGACCGTCGGCGAGACGGAGCGTGCGCGCGCCGGCGTAGAGACGGGCGAGCGGAGTGTCTTGACTGACGCCGGCACCGCCGTGAATTTGGATGGCGGCGTCGATGACGGAGAGCGCAGCGGCCGGAGCGGCGACTTTACACGCGGCGACTGCGCCGCGCGCCACCTTGATGCCGTTAACATCGAGCGAGTGCGCCGCCTGGAGCGTCAAGAGGCGAGCACCGTCCAGCGTGACACGACACTTGCCAAGTCGTTGAAGGACGCTGCCGTTTTTGACGAGCGGCGCGCCGAACGCGACGCGACATTTCGCGCGTTCGCTCGCGAGTTGCAACGCTCTTTCGCCCATGCCGATCAAACGCATGCAGTGATGTAAGCGCCCTGGACCGAGACGTCCCTGCGCTATCTCGAATCCTCGACCTTCGCCCAATAAAATGCTCGCCGCGGCATCGATGCGCACGTTCTTGAAAATCACTTCGGCGTGTCCGTGCGGGGCGTCGTCGTAGCCGAACACCGTCAGAGGACGAACGACTTGCACGCCCGGGGCATCCATATCGCACAACACCATACTCTGTTGACGATGTTTCGCCACGCCCGAATCATCGCGAGCGGTTTTACCCATAAAGATGATGACTTTGCATCTTGGATCGCACGCGCCCGAGGTCCACCATTTCCTCCCGTTCAACACGTATTGCGCACCCTCGCGCGTGATGGCGCTCTCTATGTTCGTCGCGTCAGAACTCGCCACCGCGGGTTCAGTCATCGCAAAGCACGATCGAATCTCACCCGTGAGCAACGGGCGTAACCATTTTTCTTGCTGCGCCGCCGTGCCGTAGCGCAGGAGCACCTCCATGTTCCCCGTATCCGGCGCAGAACAGTTAAAAGCCTCGCTCGCCCACACGCTTCGACCCATGACTTCGGCGAGATGCGCGTACTCGAGATTGGTCAATCCGGGACCAGCGAAAAGAGCGGATTCTTCGCCGTCGGTGGCTCGGATTTTCAAGAGCGCGGCGCTGTCAATCGGTAACCACAGGTTCCAGAGACCCGCCTTCTTGGCCGCGCGTTTGAGCGATTCTACGACGGGCGACACGCTCCAACGCTCAGCCGTGATCGCGTGCGCCTCGAGCTCTTCCTCCGCTCGGTACACGTGCGCGTGCATAAAGTGCTTCAGCTTTTTCAACAACGCCGCCGCCTTGGTGCTCGGTTCAAATCCGACCGCCGACGAAGGTCCTACGGCTGGTCGATCGAGACCCGAAAGCTCGGACACACCCCGCGGCACGTTCACACCTTTGACGACGACGAGGGCGCGTTTCGCAAACACATCCACAAGTTTACCCATTTCGTGCGCGTTGGCGCTCGAAGCGTTCCCTTGCAAAGCTCTCGCTCTGACGCCCGCGAGAATCGCCGCACCGCGGAACAGCGACAACGCCACGTAGAAGGGCCACGTCGTCGAATCGCTCGTCGTCATCGGATTCGGTAGACCGCTCGATTGCGACCACATGCGCACGTATTCCTCCTCTCGCGGGATTCCTGGCGGAAGCGCCGTCGGATCGAGCGTCGGATACAAATCCAAACCGGGCGGTAAATAATACGGCAAACAATTAAACGCCACATCCGCGTACGGCGCACCGACGGTGCTCAATTCCCAATCTAAAACGGCCAACACTTTCACGTCGGCGTCGTTCGCGTGCCGACCGCGACTCAACACCAAGTTATCCAAACGAAAATCTCCGTGCACGAGACGCCCGCTAATCTCTCGCTTGGGCACGTTCGCGCGCAACCACGCGATGAGATCGACCATGGACGACTCCACGCTCACACCGACGTTCGGCCTCACGCTCGCCTCGTACTGTTTCGCCCATCGCTCCAATTGTCTCTCGCTGTATCGCTCCGGTTTCCCAAAGTCGCCCAAACCCGCGGCGACGACGTCCACCGAGTGTAACGCTCCCAGCGTCTCCGCCATCGCTCGGTACACCGAGGCCCGTCGCAACGAACCGCACGTCTCCATGCCCGGTTGGAGATAAATGTCTCCATCGACGAAGGACATGACGTAAAACGACTCTCCCAGCACGCGCGCGTCTTCGCACAGCGCGAGCGCCTTGGGCACGGGCACTCGCGTGCCTTCCAGCGCGCGCATGACGGCGTACTCGCGTTCGACGGCGTGCGCAGACTTTAAGAGCGCTCCCGGTGGCTTTTTCCGAAGGACGTACATCCCGCACACCTCCCCGGCGCTCGTCAACGCGGCGATCTTGTACGTCGGGTTCGACTGCCCGTGCGCAAACTGCTCGACGTCGATCGATGCGCATTTCCGGGGAAACTCGCGCACGTGGCGTCGACAGTAGCGCAGCAACGCGCGCTCATCTATGGGTTGGCGACACCGCCCCATCGCGCGATGACAGCGCGCGCGGTCGTGTGAGGCTGAGAGGCGGGCGCTCGTTGTGGAGAGTCGGCTGCTGTGGTATTCATATCAAATCTTGCGCGGGAGCGATTTCGCGATCGTTTAATCGTCTTCTTCTTGGAACAACAAGTAAATGACGGCGGCGGACAAGCCCACGAAGGCGAAGGGCGCGGCACCGGCGCCGTATCCTTGTCTGCGGACGTTGCGGAATGAGTTGCGGTCGAGCGAGCCAGAGTACTTCTTGGTGGCCTTGGGCTTCGTCATCTTGGGCTTCGTCATCTTGGGCTTGGTCGTCTTGGGCTTGGTCGTCTCCTTCGCGGCGTAGCTCTTGCTAATCTTCTTCTCGCCCGCACGTCTCGCGGCGGGAGATTTTTTCGCGTTCGCCGACGGCGCCTCGCGGGAACGGAACGCCTTGAGTTCAGCTTCCTTCTCTTCGCTCGTTTTCGCGCGGAGGGCTTCGACGCGCGCGCGTTGCGCGTCGCGACGCGCGCGGGCGGCCGCGGTCTCTTCATCGGCTTGACGCTTTCTCGCATCGAGTTGCGCCTTCTTCTCGGCGCGGCGGGCATCGACGGCGGCTTGCGCGGAGGCGTCTCTCTCCTTCTTTTGCGCCGCTCGCTTGGCGTCTTGCTCCGCCGTTCGCGCGGCGCTTTGCGCCTTGATCTGGGCGAGCTTCGCGGCGTTCTCTTCGCGGTTTTGCTGCGCTCTGACGGTCGCATTCGTCGGCGCTTGTCGAACGCGCGTCGTCTTTGTCTTCGCGGCGGTCGCCGGCGCATCCTTCACCAACTTTTCCCAGTTCCAAGATTTAAATTCGTCGTTGTCCTTGTCGTCGTCCAACGGCTTGACACCCTCCGCGTTCATCTCGACCGCGCGTTCGTACTGATCCTCGACGTCCAGGGTCTTTTGGTACAGCGCCTGCACCTGCGCGTCGATGGATTCCGCCTCCGCCGCGACGGACGCATTCCCGCCGCTCATCGTCACCGCGCACGCCACCATCGCCGCGCACGCGAATCGCGCCGCACCCGGCACCACGAAACAATCGTTTCGTCCCTCGACGTCATCGCTCGGCGTCTCTTTCGCGCGTCTCGCGCGTTCGCGTCCCGCGCGTCCCGCGCCGTTATCCGTCGCCAATTCTCGTCCCGCGCGCGGCGTCGTCTTCGCCCCTCGCACCGTCGCGCGTCGTCCGAATCGTTCGACCACCGATGCCCGCGACGACATCATCATCATCGCCATGTTTCCGCGTCCGTCGGCACCCCACGCGTCGTCGTGTGACGCGTACGCCGCGCACGATCCGTCCGATCGCCGAGTCCCAGACTGGCGACCGTTTGGAGTCCAAACCCTAAACCCTAACTTTGTTAGCTTTTACGTCGACATCGCTCGTAGATCGACTCTCGAAACGGAGTGTACGCGCGCGCGAAGAGATGACGCGCACCGGTCCCAGGCTCGACACGCGCGACGTCCGCGCCGACGCCGACGTCGACGTCGTCTTCACGGCGCTCATTCGTCCGTTTGTACCGTCTCGCGGTCGTCGCACACGGTGTTTTACGCCGTCTTCGCGCGCGTCGCGCGGCGTCTTCGCGCGCGCGCGAGGCAAAGGTCACCCGTCCTCGTCTCGCCCCCCCCCTCGTTCGCGCGACATCCGCGCGGCGACACCACCTCCGATCGTCGACCGCGTGAACGGTCTCGCGCGCGCGTCCACCGTCGTCCCCGTCGTCGTCGTCCTCACCGCGTCTCCGTCGCCGTCATCATCCGTCCCCGTTCCCACGCCGACCGCCGCGCCTTGTCCTCGGTCGTCGCCTCGCGCGCGCCCGCGCCTCGCGCGCGTCGGCCGCGTCGTCACCGCGTACGAGATGTTCGCGCACGCCAACACCGCGAGCGCGGCGTACGCGGTGGCCCTCCCCGGCGGGCGCAGGCGAGAGAGGACGTACGCCGCGAACGTCATCGTCGCGCGCGCGTCCTCGTCTGGGGACATGCGCGCGACCGGTATGCGCGGTGACGCGCGTCGACGCGCGCGGACGACGACGACGACGACGACGACGACGCGCGCGTTGGTCGTCTGCGCGTGCGCGTGCGCGTGCGCGTGGGCGTGGGCGGCGACGCGGGAGGATGATGACGATGATGACGGGACGCGCGACGGTTGGGCGCAAAAATGGTGGTGGGGCGACGACGGGCGCGACGGGCGCGACGGACGTCGTCGTCGACGCGGGTGGGTGGTGCGAACCGCGATGTCGACGCTCGTGCCGCTCGATGCGTGGGTGAGACGAACGGTGAGACGTTGGCTCGACACCGACGGGACGGGCGGGACGGCGACGGCGAACGGATTCGTCGACCCGTCGCTCCCCATATACGTCGTCG
>Ga0255762_10001208_pt1 | contig 22528 bp, 19 predicted proteins | sample 101ome_16_FD_179962 | JGI IMG/M metagenome (GOLD analysis project Ga0255762, IMG submission 179962) | Coastal salt marsh microbial communities from the Groves Creek Marsh, Skidaway Island, Georgia - 101401AT metaG (version 2) | ecosystem: Environmental > Aquatic > Marine > Intertidal zone >...
GCTCCTCTACATCGGCCCCGATGGAGGCATCCTTGGCAGCCAGCGCAAATTGATACCGACCCAGGCCGAGCGGCTGGTTTGGGGGCGTGGTGATGGCTCGGATATCCGTGCCTACGATACCCCTGTAGGCAGATTGGGAGGCCTGAACTGTTTTGAACATCAGATGGCGACTGCGCGACTGGCCCTATGTTCTCTTAACGTAGAGGTACATGCCGCCGCTTGGCCCGGGCACGCTTTTCTCAATCCCATCATCGACGCATCGACTCGTCATCTGGCCCATGAAAACGCCTGCTTTGTGGTGGTAGCTCGAGAGGTTATGTCGGCGGATCGTCTGTCATCCGAGGTGCCTGTCAGCGAGGAAAATACCGGTCACTGGCATGCGCAGGGTGGTAGCGCGATTATCGCTCCCGGCGGTATGTATTTGATTGAGCCGGTCTATGACGAAGAGTCGATTATCATGGCGGAGATCAATCTTGCCGACATCTCTGTGCATAAATGGTTTTTCGATGGTACCGGGCATTACTCGCGTCCAGATGTGTTCCAACTGCATTGGGACAAGCGGCCCAAGCCGGCGGTCGCTGTGATCGACCATCAGATCCCGGTTCGAAAGGATGATTAAGTCGAGCCCCTTAATGTGCCTGTTCCTGACGGCCGTCATCACGTCTTTGGCTCTGGCAGAGGGTGAGCCACCGTCCGTATACGTCGCTTGTGTCAGCTGTCACGGCGAAGAAGGAGAGGGCAGCCCTGTGATACCGGTACCTCCAATTGCCGGTCAGCATGCGGGGTATTTGCGCGGGCAATTATTGGCGTTTCGCAGCGGTGATCGGGGTGATCACCCCGCTGACACCTGGGGTCGGCAAATGGCGCTGATGACGAAGCCGTTGACCGATACCGATATTGACCGGCTGGCGCTTTTTCTCGCCGAGCAACCTCGTTGGGTGCGAGCGGAGCAACCACAGCTCTTAGAAGATAATGATAACCGTGCCTGCATGACCTGCCACGATCCGGCTAATACGTCGGCCGAGTCAACTACTCCAATCATCGCAGGCATGCCGGAAGCCTATCTTTATAGGCAACTGGTGCATTACCGTGATGGTATTCGCTCTGCGTCGATAGATGGTGCGCCTAATCCCATGTCTGCACTCATCACCACGGATATGACTGACCTGATGCTTCAGGAATTGGCGCGGTTTTTTTCGGGCCTCTAAAACCCCCATGTAAATTAACTGACAAAGGAGTGCCGCATGGCGTTGAAACCCCACTTTTCACCGGCAAAAAGGGCTGGTGACTTCATCTTTGTCTCGGGGCAATTGCCCTTTGATTCCGATATGAAAATTGTTGAGGGAGATGTGGCGCGTCAGACCGAGGTCGTGATTGAACACATAAGCCGGGCTCTGGCGGGTGTGGGTGCAGAGCTAGGAGACGTGGTGAAAACTATGGTGTGGCTATCTGATCCCGCGGATTTTCCCGTCTTCAATGCGACCTATGCTCAATTTTTTACCGAGGGACCACCTGCTCGCGCAACGGTAGGTTCGGTTCTTATGGTCGAGGGTGCGCTTGTCGAGATCGAAGCCATTGCGCATAAACCCCTGTAAGCGGAGGCTTTATGGAAGTTGCAGTTTTGGGTGGTGGGCACGGTTGCTATGCGGCGGCGGTGCATCTATCAGAGCAGGGTCATCGAGTGCGTTTTTGGCGTCGGGACCGTGCGGCCTTTGCGCCGGTTCTCGATTCGGGGGTAGTACGTGTCAAGGATTTCAGGGGCGAGCGCGATGTCAGCGTTGCCTTGCCGACCACCGATCTCGCAACCGCGGTCGCAGGTGCCGAGCTCATTGTTATCCCTTTGCCATCGCTGTCTCATGAAGCGCTGTCCGACCAACTGGCCCCCGTATTGGAAGACGGGCAAGTGGTGTTTTTACCCCCGGGTACTTTCGGTTCTTTCTTGTTTGCACGGGCACTCAACCGGAGCGGCAATCTTGCCAAGGTGAGTTTTGCCGAAACCGGTACGCTGCCCTATCTGGCGCGTAAGCACGATAGCAACTTGGTCGTTATTAGTGGCTATGCCACCCGCCTACCCACCGGTGTGTTTCCCGCCTGCAACAGCGAAGTGGCCTTGGCGACTATTGCCAAGGCATACCCGGTCGAGCCCTGCAAGGATGCGTTGAGCGGGGCGTTGATGAACGCGGGGCCCATTATTCATCCACCTTTGATTTTGATGAATGCCGGTCCGCTTGAGCACTTTGATGCTTGGGATATCCACAACGAGGGCACCCAGCCGGCTATTCGACGGGTCACGGATGCTCTTGACGCTGAACGAATTGCATTGCGCGAGGCGCTTGGTTATAGCGCGCCACATTTTCCCCTGCGAGATCATTACAACAAAGCGGGCGAGGGAGACGAGTGGATGTACGGTCGTGCCGCCCACGAAAGACTGACCGATAGTGGTGATTGGCGCGAAGATATCGACCTGAGGCAGCATCGTTATATGCTGGAGGACACTCGGTTGGGTTTGTCATTTCTGGTGTCAGTGGGACGCTGGCTGGGGGTGCCGACGCCCGTGGCTGCGGGTTTGCTAAGCATCGCCACTCCCGTTGCAGAGCGTCCACTCTATGAGGAGGGTCGAACCCTCGAGTCCTTGGGACTCAGTGGCTATTCACAGGATCAACTTCAAAACTTGCTGCAGCAGGGATTCAAGACCGCGGGTTACCCGCAGCAAACCATCGGTGTGCTGGGTGCGGGCCGTATGGGGCGAGGTATCGCACTGGCCTACGCGTTTGCCGGGGTTTCGGTGCGCATGGTTGATATGAAAGCGCGAAGCGCTGAGCAGTGGCAGCAGTTCCAGCAGACCCTGGACAGAGAGCTAGCTTTGGACCTGGATTTTCTGGTGGATGTGGGACTTCTCGCAGCTGCAGACCGTGAGGTCGTAAGCGCAAAAATGTCATGCGTGCCTGCCGAGCAAGCCGCACGCGCGCTGGATGCGTGCGATATTGTTTATGAAGCCGTACCGGAGGTGCAGGACGCCAAGCGCGCGTGTTTTGATTTTGTTAATCGCCAACTTCGCCAGGACGTGGTGGTGGCATCGACGACGTCTACATTTTTGGTAAGCGAGCTGGCGGCCATGGTGGAACACCCTGAGCGCTTTATGAATGCGCACTGGCTAAACCCGGCGCATTTGATACCACTGGTTGAGATTAGTCGCACGAATGACGTGGATCCTCTTGCCCTTGCCCGTTTGGAGGCGTCATTGCAAAGTATTGGCAAGATTTCGGTGGTTTGCTCGGCGTCACCAGGATACATCGTTCCGCGCATTCAAGCCTTGGCCATGAATGAAGCTGCGCGGCTAGTGGAAGAGGGCGTCGCCAGTGCCGAGGAGGTCGACCGGGCTATCAATGCTGGTTTCGGACCGCGCTTCGCTGTTTTAGGATTGCTCGAATTTATCGACTGGGGCGGCGGCGACATTCTTTACTATGCCTCCAACTATTTGGCAGAAAAAGTCGATGCCCGCTATCTGCCGCCAGCCATCGTCGAAAACAATATGCACGCCGGTCTCAATGGCGTGCGTGAGGGCCGTGGATTCTTCGACTATACCGGCATGGACACGGTGGTCTATCGCCAGAAACGTCTTCGGGAATTCGTCGAGTTATTAGGTCACCGCGGCCTGTTGCCGAGATTTGGCGCCGCAGCTGAGCTGCTTGGGTAGCGCGTGAACATGGCGGCGTTAAAACACAGCGGCATTTTAGCGCCATCGGTGGAACCGCTCTGCTGGCTGTCCGTCACGGGATTATTGACTGCTTACCGCCGAGGCGAAACCGACCCCGTGGCGGTCACGTCGGCATTGTTGGCGCGAATTGAACGGCTTAATCCGACGCTTTCTGCTTTCGAATCTGTATTCGCTGAGCCTGCGTTGGTTGCCGCCCGCGCCTCTGCAGAACGCTGGGCCCGAGTGGCTCAATCCGATGACTCTGGGGTTCGGCCATTGGAAGGCGTGCCTGTGGCCATCAAGGACTTGTTGACTACTGTCGAGGGCCCTACCAGCGTAGGCACTGATTTTCTTGCAGGCTATCTTTCGAGGAAAGACGCAGCTGTGGTGCGTCGCTTACGTGACGCGGGTGCGATTATATTGGGTAAAACAGCGATGACTGAAGGGGCGTTCGCGCAGCACCACCCCGCGCGTATTACTCCCGTCAATCCTTGGGCTCCCGACCGAAGCCCCGGTGTTTCATCATCTGGATCAGCCGTGGCAGTAGCTGCAGGCTTGTGCCCCATCGCCTTGGGCACTGACACCGGCGGCTCCATACGCTTTCCCTGTGGCAACAACCGACTGGTGGGGCTTAAGCCAACGGTGGCTACTTTCGACGAGGGAGGCTGCTTCCCTTTGTCCTCAGGGCTGGATCATATCGGCCCGATCGTTCGCTCGGTGCAAGATCTTGAGGTGGCCATGCTGGCCATGGGTTGGAATCCCAAGCCCGTAAGCGTGACCTCTGGACGAGTGGCGGTTGATCGAAAACAGCTGTCGCAACGCTGTGATCCGAAGATTCGCAGTTTGCTTGAGGTCAATCTGGAGGGGCTAGAGCGGCTGGGCTACCAACTTGTGGATTACGATCTTGAGGCTGTGCAATGGCCACTGGCGATGGGGTGGCTGGATAGGGTGGGTGTGTCAGCCCTGCGTGAGCACCAGAAATTTCGTGTGCGTCACGCGAAACAGTATGGGCCGGCCTTTAGTTGGTTGTTAGAACATGGCGAGCGTGTTGCGACAGACCGGTTGCGCGAGCTGGAGCATATGAGTGCCGCCTGGAGTAGAGAGCTTGATCACCTGCTCTCTGGTGTCGATGCCTTGGTTTGCCCCGTCTCGGCCTATCCCAACCCGCCCTTGGGTAACTCGGGTGCCCCTCCATCACCGGAGGCTATAGCCAACTCGGTGTATTACACCGCGCCTTTTAATTTCTCGGGCCATCCGGCGTTGACGCTACCCATGGGGTTTGTCGATGGTGCACCTTCTGGATTTCAACTGATTGGCCAGAGCCATAACGAGGCAGGTCTGATTGCGTTGGGGCAACGCATTCAAGAAGCCCAGCCGTGGTCTGATCATCCGACAGAATTTGAGTGAGCTATGAAAGAGATGCTGACAGCTGCGCAGAGCATTGTTGATCGATTAATTGATCACGGGGTGGATACTATTTTTGGTATTCCTGGCGCCCAGACATATGCGTTTTTTGATGCCTTAGCGCAGCGCAAATCCGACGTGCGTTTGGTGATTGCCCGCCACGAGCAGGGTGCGGCGTACATGGCCTACGGTTATGCCAAATCCACCGGAAAACCTGGGGTGTATTGCGTGGTGCCAGGCCCTGGGGTACTCAATACTACTGCCGCACTCGTCACGGCCCACAACGCCCCCGTTTTGTGTATCACGGGTCAGGTACCTAGCGAATTTCTGGGGGTCGGACACGGCATGCTCCATGAGTTGCCCGATCAGCTAAATACCCTGCGCACCTTAACTAAATGGGCCTCTCGCATCAATTATCCGGACGAAGCGGCCCAGTTGGTAGATGAAGCGTTTCGGAATATGTTGTACGGACGCGTTCAACCCGTCGCGCTCGAAATTCCGATGGATGTGTTGGCGCAAACTGGTATGCCGGTGACTCTTCCCACGGTAGCGCCACAGCCGCCGCTGCAGCCTGATCCTACGCGCGTGAAACGTGCTGTGGAGCTGATTAAGACCGCGCAGAAGCCAATGATTTACGTTGGAAGCGGTGCGGTGGGCGCGGCGGCGGAGATCCTCGAACTGGCCCGCAAGATTCAGGCACCGGTGGCCTCGTTCAGGGGAGGCCGCGGCATCGTGGGTGATGATACCCCTTACGGCTTCAACTGCGCCTCGGGGTACAAGTACTACCCGGATATCGATCTCATGATTGGCATTGGCACACGATTAGAGTTGCCGGCGTTTCGCTGGCAGGCAGGGGTGGCGAATCATAATATGATTCGGATCGACACTGACCCTACCCAGTCAGTTCGACTTCGTGGTGATGTGGCGCTGGTCGCCGACGCTCAGTGCGCGACTTCGGCAATTTTGAATGGCTTGGGCGATTATGCATCGCCGGAACTCCGCGAGTCGCAGTTTGCTGAGATAAAAGCCGAGTCCCATCAGGAAATCCAGAAAATCCAGCCGCAGATGACCTACCTCAATATCATGCGCGAGGTGCTGCCGCGGGAGACTTTTGTGGTTGAAGAGATCAGCCAGTTTGGCTTTGCCTCGTACTATGGCTTTGAGCTGTATGAGCCCCGCAAGTTGGTGACCTGCGGTTATCAAGGCAACCTCGGTCACGGTTTTCAAACTTCGTTGGGTGTGCGCGTGGCCCAGCCTGACTGCCCGGTAGTATCGATTACTGGGGATGGTGGTTTTATGTTCGGTGTGGGAGAGCTAGCTACCGCGGTTCAGCATCGAATCGGCGTGATTGTGTTGGTGTTCAACAACAACGCCTACGGCAACGTACGCCGTGATCAAGTTAATTTTTATGATGGTCGAGTGCATGGATCGGAGCTGGTAAATCCCGATTTTGTGGCCCTTGCACAAAGTTTTGGTGCACGGGGCTACCGATCGGAGTCACCTGAGGAATTCCGTGAGCTATTAGCGCAGGCGCTGACCGAAACGAGGGATGGTCCGGTGCTGATTGAAGTGCCGATCGAGCGGGGTTCAGAGGCATCGCCCTTTGAGTTCATGTTGCCGAACAACTATGGGCGTTAACTGTGTGAAGATTGTGCGCGCGGTCTGTGGTCGATGACGGGCCACCTCTTGTCAGAGCGAGAGAGGGTTAGGGCAATCGCGCTTAATTAGGTTGCCAAATAACGAAGAGCTTGGTCGATAACCAAGTTGGCATGCAGCCAGACACTTTGTTCCCAATCTGCGTCTTTTGGCGAAAAAAATTCAGCAACCTTGGTATCCCATTCCGAGGCCTCAAACTGTGAAGCAATGGAGGGAGTGGGTTTTATGGCGAGTTGTTGCAGAAGGACGTTGAGCATTGTGTCGCTGTCGTAGGTGCCGAATTCCAACACGATGTTGACTAAATGCGACGCGTTGACTGAGCGGGTATAACCTTCAGTCGAGTGCCCAGTTACCTGATAATAGGTGGCCTCGTTACCCGGCGCGCGTGGGGCAATCACCCAGTTACCGAACACGTCTTCAGCGGTGGTCAATTCATCGCCGATCTGCATGCAAACGGCACTGCCGTAGCCATAGGGACCGACGCCGGTATGAAAATCAATGATGACAGTTTGACGCGCCCGTTGAGTATGTTCTCGTAGTAGGTTCAATAAGGTGGCGTTCGACCACGCCAGCTGGGAACCTCCGTAACTAAAGCCTTTTGGGTACTGGTATTGCCCTGCCATTAGGCCTGCCAAAACAGCTGGTTTGCCCAGTTTTTCAACGGTCTCGAGTAAAAACTGTTCTACGTTGTCGTGGGAGCAGTGAGCAATGGCATCAGCGAGGTTGGCATAGAGTTGGTTGGTGGGGAGGGGGTTGTCAAAGGATAAGTGATTGCGGCACAGATCTATGTTGTCTTCGTTATTGCGTCGACAGTAGAAGGCACCCCAGGGATTTACTGCATGCACCAGCAAGACCGCGCAATCCTCGGGAAGATTGGTGAAACGACCCTCCCTTAGCATTTGCGACTGGCAATAAGACCCGGCGGGAAGTTCGGGACCGTGGGTGCCCGAGGTGAGTATCAGTAATTTACTGGCATCGACACGACCCACCAGTGCCCAGTCCATAGCTAACGAGTCATCAGTGGGTAGGAATGACGATCCAGAACGTGTCCGACTGGTGATTACAGCTTCTTGGAATTGGGCGCGACACTCTTGATAGGTACGAGCAAACCTTAGGGATCCGCAGTTCAAGTGGCCTCCAGAATGAAATCACTGGCTCTCTCGCCGATCATGATGGCTGTTGCATTGGTATTGCCCGATGGCAAGTCGGGCATGATCGACGCATCAGCTACCCAGAGATTTTCGACCCCACGGACACGCAGCTGTGGATCGACCACAGCCATGGGATCGCAGCCCATCTTGCAGGTGCCCACCTGATGGTACATGGAAAAACAGGCACCTCGCACAAATTGTTCAAGTTGCTCGGTACTCTCCACGCCTGCGCCGGGATAGCGTTCTCCCACGAGCGCTTGCCCCATGGGAGGTGTAGCCATCATCTTGCGAACAAAGCGCACTCCGGCCATGAGTGCTTCAACGTCAGCTTGATGACTGAGCATTTCATGCGAGATAACAGGGCGAGCGAATGGGTCTTTTTGGTTCAGGCTGAGAGTGCCGCGAGAACTCGGCCGCATCAGCCCAATGGCCGTACCCATTGCTCGATCGCGCACTAGCGAGGCACCTTTTTCATCAAAATCATAGGCAAATGGCGAAGAGATGAGTTGCAGATCGGGGAGTTCCAAGCCCGCATCAGTTCGAATAAACGCGTGCGCATGACCAATGCTGGTTGTCAGTGGTCCACGGCCGCGAAGGAGAAAGTTAAGCAAATGGGGAATGCCTCTAATCGGCCCCAGTTCATTGCCGTAACTATCCTCATTCAAATTAAAGCTGGCCATTACAGCAGGGTGATCCTGCAGATTTTGACCCACCCCTGGCACGTCGCTGACGGTTTTGATGCCTGCAGCGCTGAGGCTGTCTGCAGGACCGATACCCGATCGTAATAGTAGCCAAGGGGACCCAATGGCCCCGGATGCGACGATGATGCCTCGACTAGCAGCTGAGGTATGGGTGGAGCCGCTGCGCTGCCAGGTGATGGAGCTGGCTCGGGTGCCCTCAAAGTGAATTTGCTTAACCTCAGCGTTGCACTGCAGATCGAGCCCTGGGTGTTTCAGTAGTGGACGCAGATACGCCGATGCTGCGGTCTGTCGCCAACCTCCTTTTTGGGTCGCCTGCACGCGATCAACACCATCAGGGACTTCGCCATTAAGGTCATCGACTCGAGGTACACCCATAGCTTCGATCGAGGCGATCCACTTTTCCGTGAGCGGATGGGGGCTGCGTGTGTCGTCCACGGACTGCGGTCCGCCAATACCTCGAAACGTATTTTCACCCCGATTGTTGTCTTCCATGCGGCGAAGGTAGGGCAATAGATCCTGGTAGCTCCACCCAGCGCACCCAGTGCCTGCCCAGCGATCATAGTCCGCGCGGTGACCACGGATATACATCATGCCGTTGATGGCAGATCCGCCACCCAGGGCGCGTCCAGCAGGCCACACATCTGCACGGTTCAGGCGAGACGCATCAGGTTGAACAGCGTATTTCCAGTTTAGTTTATCACTGGCGATTGCGAGGGGAGAGCAGCAAGGGATGCTTACATAGGGGTGGCGGTCAGAACCACCCGCTTCCAGTACCAAGACGTTGGCTCCAGCTTGCACCAGCCTCGCAGCCACTGCGCTGCCGGCGGATCCCGCACCAATAACGATGTAATCGTGCATAGCGAATAACTCCCTATCTGAATATGTGGCGCTTGCGGTTGAGAAAACGCAGTATTTAAACGGATTGTCGCGAAACTGGTGCCGGATACTTATTTAGATAAGCATATTTTTTTTGATAGATGGCATAAGTGGAACTCGATGGATCGATGGAGCCTAGGCTTCGATAGCAACCTAGGAGCTCGATACCATGAATGCAGCTAAACATTACAATAAGACCGCCCTGCACGTGGCTTTATTTGGTGCCATGGGATTTCTGATGACGAGTCAAAGCGTCGCTGACTCCGCCCTAGAAGAGGTGGTTGTCACAGCTAGCAAGCGCGGTGAAATGTCGGTTCAAGATCTCCCTTTCAGTGTTCAGGCATTAAGTGGCAATCAGCTGACCGAGCTAGGGGCGACGGGTATCGAAGATATCTCTGCTCTTGTTCCGGGATTCACAGCGTATAACGCTGGATCGAATCAGAAAAAGCTGCGAATTCGGGGTATTTCGAGTAGCAGTGAGTCTGAACCCCAGGAGACAGTTGGTGTTTATCTCGACAACATTCCGATTACCGGTGCCGGCGGCACTAATAACGAGAACGGTGCCACGCCAGATATCAACCTCTTTGATCTCAACCGGGTTGAGGTAATAAAGGGGCCGAGTGGCACTATATACGGTGCTGGCTCCATGGGTGGGACGGTGCGCTACATTGTTAATGAGCCATCAACAGACGGCTTTAGCGGCCGAGCTGAGGTGACCGGTAGCACCACCAAAAATGGCGACGAGAGCTACGCTGGGAACCTAATGCTCAATGTGCCATTAAGTGACTCCCTTGCAGCGCGAGTGGTGGTTGGTCAGCGTGAGGTGGGTGGTTACATTGATAATATTGTTCAAACTGGTGTATCGGATGCTCCCAAAAAGGGCCCTGAGAACGACATCAACGCCGATTCAGTGACATCGGCAATCGTCAGCGTAAAATGGCAGGCGAGTGACCGCTTGAGTGTACTGGCTCGGTACGTGCGCAACGAATATGAAGTGGATGGTGAGGGCAGTATCGATGCTGACGCTAGGATCAAGCTGAATCCAAACTACACTCCCCCTATGTCTGATCTGCAACAGGTTAGATACATTGAGGAGGTAAATCAGGATGAGCTGGACCTTTATTCCCTAGATATTGAGTATGACTTTGATACGGTAACTTTTGCTTCGAGCACCGGCTACACTGAGCGCACCACATTTGACCGTCAGGATACGTCAATCGTATCCATGCTGTTCTTTGGAACGAGCCCTGGCCAAATTGGTGGGCCAGCCCAAATTGCCGGTCCGTTGGACAACGATACAGAATATGAACAGTTCACACAGGAATTCCGACTGACCTCAAATCATTCTGGAAACTTATCTTGGTTGGTTGGAGCGTACTACTTCGATTTGGACAAGAAGTTCTCTCAGGGCGGGACCATCCCTGGGCTAGACGACTGGTTGGGTGGTTTAACCGATCTACTCGGTACTCCTGACGTGCCGTTCGAAAGCCTAACCACACAGAATCTCGAACAAATGGCGTTGTTTGGTGAGGCGACCTGGGAGTTTGCCACCGATTGGATGTTCACCGTGGGTGCTCGGTGGTTTGATGTTGAACAGGACTTTTTGCAGGTCGCTAACGGCTTGATCAATGGAGGACCGTCAACTCAAGGCGGCGAGGCGTCAGAAACTGGTGTCAATCCACGCTTTTCCTTGTCGCATCAGGCGTCGGAGTCCACATTGTTTTACGCTACCGCCTCCAAAGGTTATCGGGTGGGGGGGATCAACCAACCAGTGCCCCTAGATGCTGGTACTGGCTGTCGCGATGAACTTGAAAGTTTGGGCTTTGCTGCAGCACCGGGATCATTCGAATCAGACTCTTTGTGGAGCTACGAGTTGGGTTCAAAAATGGAATTCCAAGACAGGCGAGGCAGGCTGAACGCCGCCGTGTACTACGTTGATTGGCAGGATATTCAGGCACGTAAGCAATTGGCTTGTGGCTTCACTTTTTATGCGAATTCAGCCGAAGCTGAGGTTTACGGCGCAGAAGTTGATTTTCAGTACCAGCTGACAGATGCCTTCATGATTGCGGCAGCGGTGGGCTATAACGATGCTTCACTGTCGAAAGACGATCTGTTTTTCAACGCACAGAAAGGCTCTGATGTGCCCGGCGTTTCTGATCTGACCTACAGTCTTACCGCGCGCTACGATATGAATTTAATGTCTATGCCGATGTATGTGGCTGCCGATTATCGCTACATGAGTGAATTTAACAGCCTATTTGACAGTGGCGATCCCACCAACCGCACGGCTGGTGATTTCGGGCTGCTCAATTTGCGTGCCGGCTTGAATGTCTCCGATATGGTGGATGTCACGGTTTTTGTAAAGAATGCTACTGATGAGCTCGAGGTAACGGGTACTCAATCGAACCTATTTGGCGATTATGCGTTTGTCACTCGTCCCAGGGAAATTGGCGTCAGGTTGAATATAGACTTTTAACTAACGCACAACATTGCTGGAATATTTGGTCCAGTAGCTAGGGGAAGTAGCCAGTGATTCAACCGACTTACTTTCTTTACTCTGGACCCGCCATCGTGGTGTCGATGCTCACTATGGCGCTGGTCGTTTACATTCCCGCTTTTTATGCCACTGAGGTTGGCTTGGGCCTGACCGGAACCGGCCTGCTGTTCCTGGTGGCACGAGTCTGGGACGCCATCATCGACCCTCTGGTGGGTTCTCTCTCGGATTCCACCCGATCACGCTGGGGTGCTCGCAAACCGTGGATCATCGTCGGGACGCCGCTTCTCATATGGACGACGTGGCAGTTATTCAATCCTGGCGAAGGAATTTCCAGCATCAACATGTTGGTGCTGCTTATGCTGTACTACCTGGCATGGACGCTGGTGCAAATACCCTACCTCTCGTGGGGCGCTGAGTTATCCAATGACTACAAAGAGCGAGCCCGCATAGTGGGTGTGCGTGAGGGTGCTATGTTCATTGGCGTGTTGATGGCAACTGGTTTACCTATGTTGATTTTTCCTGGTCCTAAAACCAGCATAGGAGACATTCTTGGATTATTTGCTTGGATCACAGCGTTACTTCTCCCTGTCACGGTTGTATTAGCCATACGTTGGGTTCCAGCTGGATCCGTCGCAGAGACTAACTTTCAAAAACCTTACGCGAAAATGCGCAGCCTCCTAGGCAATGGCCCATTTCGGCGCTTGCTGCTGGCTACATTCCTCAGCTGGCTTGGTGTGCATGTGTACAATGCGGCGGTTTTATTAATTATTGAGTTTGGGCTTGCACTGCCAACCAATAATTTTCTGTTACTCGTTTTTATTCAGTTTCTGGTTGGTACTGGAATGGCGCCTATCATTACACGAAGTGCCAATCGTTGGGGCAAACACAAGGTTCTAGCAGCAGGGGTATTTGGCAGCGCTCTAACGCTTCCCATGATGCTCCTTGTCCAACCGGGCGCTATGTATCAAGTAATGATGGTTTTTGCTCTATTGGGTGTAGTGATTTCACCAATCTGGATATTACCCACGGCCCTTGTTGCTGATGCTGTTGATGTTGGGCGACTACAGGGTGGCGGCAATCAGGCTGGGGTCTATATGTCCCTCTACAATTTAGCCAACAAATTGGCTCTCTCATTGGGGGTGGGTATCGCATTACCACTGATGGATCTATTGGGTTTTGATCCAGCGGCCACCGATCCCGCCCTGACTGACGTAACAAGCTTGATGTTGGTTGGTCTAGTGCTACCCGGATTATTTTTGATCCCTGCAGGGTGGATTTTGTTGCGCTACCCTATCGATGCTAAAGCCCACGCTAAAATACTTGAACAGGTCAGCCGTTTATCTTGAAGACTGTTGCCATGTGTATTTCGCAGTCTGGAGGCATCAAAAAATGACAATCGATGATAATTTTCTGAGGGTCGCAGCAGCGCAATTTAGTCCTGAATATGCGGACATGGTAAGGGGTGTAGAGAAAGCCGTAGCCATTATTGAAACCGCCGCTGGCCAAGGCGTAGAGCTGCTGGTTTTTCCTGAGCTCTGGTTTTTGGGCTACCCTTACTGGGCCAGTATGGATACCAGAGCGTCGGCCTATGAATTCTGGTTGCAAAAATTTCTGAACACAGCTGGATCGATTGACGATCCTCGCCTTTTGCCACTATACGCCGCCGCAAAAAAGCACGGCATGATGCTGAGCATGAGTATCCATGAACGTATGGGTGGTACTCTTTATAATTCACTTCTCATGATTGGCGCCACCGGTAATCTCGAAGGCCATCATCGCAAGCTCATGCCTACCAATACCGAGCGACTACTTCACGGTCAAGGGCAGGGCGATGACTTTGTCGTTGTCAGCTCAAAAATCGGTAACATCACTGGGCTTCTGTGCTTCGAACATCAAATGCCTTTGTCGCGTGCGGCGGTGGGTACCTTCCGTCCCGTAGTCCATTGCGCTCAGTGGCCTGGCCATGCCTTTCTCAATCCCATCATTGATGCTTCTGTCCGCCAACTCGCACATGAAAATAGTTGTTTTGTTATTAGCGCACGGGAAGTCATGGATGCAACTTTTCTCGATGCCCAAGACGCTATAGGAACTGATGCCGGTCGTTGGAAGGCTGTCGGTGGTAGCGCGATTGCGGCCCCTGGCGCCACTTATTTAGCGGAGCCCGTGTTCGAAAAAGAGCAGTTGGTGATTGCTGATTTAGACCAAGATTTGGTCAGACAAAATCACTATCTAATTGACAATCAGGGGCACTACGCGCGCCCCGATGTGTTTGGATTTGAACTAAAGCAATATTCTGCGGACTAGTCGTTATTTTTCGCGGGTCAGAAGCCTGGGCGCCTCTATACTTCCCTGCTTGCGGATTGCTGCGGGCGTCATCCCAAATTCTTTGCGGAATGCCGTAGAGAAGTTGCTGGAGTACTGGTAACCCACTTCAAATGCAATTTGAGTGATCGGCAATTCACTTTCGAGTAGCAGTGTTATTGCAGCATCCATGGCCGCTCGATGGCGGTATTCGTATACAGTCACTCCCATGATATTGCGGAAGGTCTGTGTTAATTGAGTTTCGTTCCAGCCAACTGCTCTGGCTAGTTCAGATATGGTGGGTGAGTGAGAAAGATCCTGGTCTAATAGGTCGCAGATCGCTATGACGCGTTCTAGGTCATGCTTTCTCGGTTGCGTGCTTGTCGCGCCACCAGCCATTATTGATACGTACCGCAGCATCTTTCCCAGTAGATCAAGACAGCCCGCTTGCAGCTGTATGCCGTGGAGTGCGCCCGCACCACTGATGTCAAATAAACGCCGCGTCGCTGCAAGAATTTCTGGCGGCATTTGAAAGCCCATGGAAAAAAAGTCGTATGCGCGATTGTTAATCATGTCGGAAATTGGGACGGGGAGGGATACTTCTGAGTCGTCGCTAATTTGGTCTAGAAACTCACGGCTGCAGAACAAGGTCAGGGACAGTTCCTGTGTATTGGCAGCAAACACCTCGGTTTTTGGCATACCTTCAGGTTGTAACAGCATTCCGCACGCCATCGGTTGAACGCTTTCGGTAATCGATTTGCTATTAAGCGCTAAGCCGCTGTGACCCCGCAGTCGAAAATGAAGCTTTAGCATGCTGTCGCTGACATAGGTCTCAGAGTGGTTAACGTTATGTTGAACGTTGCTAATCAACGCCACCAGCCCCTCTCTGATCAACATACATTCTCGAATACCTGCAGCGCCCGCGGATTTGGGTTGCATACGAACTAGGTTATCTGGCGTTGAAAAATCAACATTTATGGCTTCGTTGTGGGAGTTCAGAGTCGACAAAATTGATGTGTAAAAGTGATTTTGGGGACTTTTTCGCATGATTCATCAGCCTTTTTTACAGGGGCACACTCACGTTTAACTGTTATGCAGTCGTTTAGCTATGTCGAAACTCCACCAGCTTTTTTCGCGTGTAACTCTTCATACCATCAAGGCCGCCTTCAACACCAAACCCAGATAATTTTGCGGGTTCGGCACTTTGCGCCAGCCATGCGCTCTGCCCAGTGGTTTGTCCTGTAGTAACGGTCAACTTACCAACGTCAATCAGGTCTGCCAATTGATGGGCGCGAGCATAGTCACGAGTATACAGTGTGGCCGCCAGCCCATATTGACAGTCATTGGCAAAGTGGACGGCTTGTTCGTTACCCTCAAATGGCATAACACTAATAATAGGCCCGAAGATTTCTTGTTGCGTCACCCAGTCTTGCTGTTGGGCGCCTTTGATTACTGATGGCCCGACATAAAACCCGGATTCGCCAGTCCGGCCCTGCAATCCATCCAGCATGATGGTGGCTGAGGAACTGTGGGCAGCAGCCATGGCATGCGCCACTATTTGAAACTGCAGCTTGTTGGCTAACGGCCCGAGCACACAAGTCTCGGAGCTTGGATCATCAGGCGTAAAGTCATTGCAAGCAGCCACTAATGCGTCTGCTAGCAGATCGTATGCAGGTCGCTCAACATAGACCCGGTTGCGCGCTACACAGACCTGGCCCGTATTCCAAAGTGCGTCAGCCGCCAGTCGCTGGGCTAATTGTTCTACGTTTTTTGGCGTTACCGCATCAGCAAAAACGATGGAGGGTGATTTGCCGCCGCACTCCAATAATACTGGCGTTAGGTTGTTACTGGCACTTGCCATCACCTTGCTTCCGATCTTGGTTGATCCTGTAAAGGTCACCAGATCTATGTCGGGTTGAGAAACTAGAAATTGGGAGATATCACTGCTCCCGGTAACCACCGCCAGAACGCCAGCGGGGAGACCCGTTTCCTCAGCGATCTGAGATAGGAGTACGGTAGAGGCGGATGCATACGGTGATGGTTTTAATATGACAGTATTACCCGCGGCAAGCGCGGGTGCTGCTTTGAGAGCAGAGTTAATCAATGGAAAGTTCCATGGCGTGATGGCTGCTACTACGCCGCGAGGCACCCCAAGGTGGAGTTCATGACTGAATGGGGTAAGTGGCGCGACATCGCCGTAAACTTTATCGATAGCATTGGCGTAAAATCTAAAGAATGCTGCCGCGATATTTACCTCATCGCGAGCGGCAGAAATGGGTTTCCCCATTTCCTGGGAATCGAGGCCGGCAAGTTGCTCTTTCCGTTGCTCAATGGCGTCAGCGATGTCATTTAAGGCCTTAGCACGTTCTTCGGGAGGCATCCGCGCCCACGTAATCCTAAACGCGTCTCTCCCATTGCGGATGGTTGAGAGCACGTCGGATTCGCTCATTTCGACCACAGGAAGCCCCTCTCGTCCCGTAGCAGGACAAACTTTGTGGAAGATACCTGCAGAGATTCCCGCCTCACTGGCATCTGCCTTGGTCACTGTCATGGTCAGGAACTCCAGTCTCTAGACATTGCTTAAATGTTTGCTTTACAAAAATGCCATTCACAAACCACGGGATTCTTTTGCTAACGGCAGAAAAATATATGCAATTTCTTTTTTTATAAAGTTGGGTCGTAAAGCGATTTTAGCGTTAGCCTGCGTAACCCTTATTTCAGCAGCGGGATGATCACTGCCTTTAAAACCCCACCCACTTGAGGGCCTTGCGGAGCAAGAAACCGACTAAACCGCCCGCTTTCGGTGGCTCGATTCGCTGTTTAGTGCGGGCTAGTGCGGGATTTTCACTAATCCGATTCGGTTACTACTGCTCTGATGAATCAGCAGATTCTTATCGGCTGTCACCCACACATGGCGCACGATGCCGATCCCCGATGGAATAGCCCAGCTTTGAAAACTTTCTGTAGCGGGATCAAAGCGCACCAGCGCATCTGGCCGCATACCCGACTCGTTATACCAAACCACATCATCGATCACCGCAATCGCGTAGGGGTGGGACGATGGCCCGCTTGGAGAATCCCACTGTGTCACCGCCCCCGTTTCGGGATTGAGTCGGCCGATCTTGCCGAGTGACGAGTTGACGAACCAGATGGCGCCGTTGCTGGCAACATCGAGCCGGCGAATACGGGTGCGCTCATCGGGAATGTCGAAGTAACGTATGGCGAGTGTCTCAGGATCGATTTCGGCAATCGCATTGGTGCCATTGTGCGCAACATACAAGAGCCCACTCTGGGCTACCTTGATGCCGTAGGGACGGGCGCGGGTTGCCACTTCCACAAGTTCGCCGGTGGTGGGATTCAGCCTACCGATCATCCCCGCATGCTGAGCGGTGAAGTACAGCATGCCGTTGGGGTGGAACACACCGGTGTGGGGATCTTTTGATGTGGTTGGAAAAATGGTGATGTCGCCGCTGACCGGATCGAGCCGTCCGATCGTGCTGTTGCTGTTCCCCATGTACCAGATGTTGCCCTGATCGTCGGGCAGAATTGAGTGAGGTCTGGCGTCGGCGGGAAGCTGGAACTCTTCCATTTTGCCGGTCTCGGGATCAAGGCGGCCGGCGAGTGAGGCCCACATGCCGGTCCACCAGATGCTGCCATCGGGCGCTTCAATCGGGTCCCTCGAGCGTTGCCCCAGTGTTGGCACTAGCCACTCGGTAATCTCGATGTCAAAGCCTCCGGCGATGAGCGTGGGGTTTTTCTCTGGGCGCGACGGGAAATGCGTCGCGAGATACTCACTAATGGTCGTTGCCTGGGCGTCGGGGAGGTCGATCATCGAGGCGATAAGGTAGCGCCAGGCCTCGGGACTGTCATAACCCTGCCCGCGCTCAATATAAGCGGTTGAGTGACACTCAGTGCAGACCGTCTGGGTTAATGCCTTGCCGGGTCCTTCGGGTAACTCGGCCATGCTCAGGGTGCTAAGCAGCAGTGAAGCCACAACATAAAACCCCTGGGAAACCTTCACTCGAGTGCTGTTAAGTTCCATGCATCTGCCTCGTTTTTTACCCGTGACGTCTGTCGCCATCATCATACCCCAGCGTCAGTTCGATGCTGCAGCTTGGGTAATACCCCTATCGTTTGCCAGTGGGATAAAAGGCGCTTAGTGTTGGGGGCTAATAGATCAGTGAGCGGCTTGCCATGGCAGAGACAAAACGCGTGAACCCCCTCGATCGCTACGCGCGTGATTTGCCGCCCGGTAAGGTCACTTGGATCGGATTACGGCCCAAGCGGCGCGAACCGCTGAATGCGGTCGACAGCGTGTTGGCGGTGTCAGGGCATGGGCTTGAGGGCGATCATCGGATGACAAAAACCCCTGGCTCGGGACGACAGGTAACGCTCATTTCACAAGAGTTTATCGAACAGATCTCGGGATTCACCGGCATCACCCCGATCGACCCGGCCATCCTGAGGCGCAATATTGTTATTGCGGGAATCAATTTAAATGCGCTACGGCGACAGCGCTTTCGTGTCGGTGCGGCGCTGTTTGAGGCCACTCAGCTTTGCCACCCCTGCGCGAGAATGGAGGAAGCCTTGGGCAAGGGGGGTGTTGCTGCCATGATTGGCCATGGCGGCTTGTGTGCGCGCATTTTGGAAGACGGCCTCATTCGCTTGGGCGACGCCGTTGTCCCCGCAATCGATAGTTAACTTGGGAGAATAACCGGCATGAGTTCAGATCCAGCAGTTCACACCATCCAGTTTCGGGGTACGGGCGTCTTTAACCCCGAGACCCTGGCGGACGTTCATGAGCAACTGGATGCTGCCTTGGCCAATGAGAAGACCCAAGCGGTATTCCTGCGTGGTGAGGGCAAGAACTTTTCTCAAGGTTTGGACCTCGAGTACTTGTCGGCCCATCAGGAGATTTTTTCCCAGTTTGTCACTGACACCATGTTTTTGGCCGGACGGATGCTGGCCTTCCCCATGCCCATCGTGTCTCTAGTCAATGGCCACGCCTTTGGCTTGGGCGCCATGATCGTGCTGGCATCAGATTACGCGGTGATGCGCAGCGACAGGGGTTTTTTCTGTTTACCGGAAATCGATATAGGCATGACCCTGACGGTGCGTATGAATGCCTTGGTGCGTGCCCGGCTATCTCAGCGCGCGTTACGGGAGACGCTGTTGACCGGTGGGCGATTGACCGGTGAACAGGCGCGACAGCTGAACATTGTTGATGCGGTGGGCGAAGACGGTGATCTTGAAGCGCTCGCTCTCCAGGTCGCCTCTCCCATGTTTGGTAAGCCGCGGGAGCAGCTCGCGGGCCTGAAATACGGCCTGAATGAGGACCTGATTACCCTAATCTTCTCCGATGCCGGTGACGCGGCCTATCAAGCGCCATCCCTGTGGCCCCGGGGTGAGGGATAGCGCAAAGGCCCGATTGCAGCGAATAACGTGTGGCATAAAAAACTTTTCGGGCGCGACGGGTTATGGGCCGTCCAGTCGTAAAAGCAGTGAACCGAGCGGCACCTGCGGTCGGTAACCTACGAGGAATGCTATATGAACCAGCCAACCTGCTTTTCGAAAACTCTGACTGCCGCCGGCGCAGTACTGCTACTACTTCCAACCTTGTCATGGGCCCAGCCCAAGCCTGAGCGGGTCATCCAGCAGCTCGACACCGACGGTGACAAGCTCGTCAGTTATGAGGAATTTGAGCTCCCGCGACACCGAGGCGGAGATCGCTTTGAGGCGGCGGATGCCGACGGGGATGGCAATATCAGTCGCGCGGAAATGGAAGCTAAACTGGCCTCTCAGATTGAAGAAATGACCGCGAGAGCTATTGAGCGTTTTGAGGCGACGGATCTTGACGGTGATGGCTTTGTGACGCCGGAAGAAATTAAGCGCAGTGCATTTGACGCTATGGACGCGAACGACGATGGCTATATCAGCGCCGATGAGCTCAGCGCAGCGCATCGAAAAAAACAAGAGCAGCATCGACATCGCCCGCAAGGCTAAGCGAAAGCGCGGTTTGGCGCGGTGAGTGATGAAGCCCAGCTTGTTGCGGCGGTAAGTACTGGCGACAGCCGGGCCTTTGAAGTGCTTGTCACGCGTCACCTGCCCGCCATAGAGGCCTATGCGCTGCGTTTCATGGGTGATCGCAGCGGGGCCCAAGATGTGACACAAGAGGTCATGCTAAAACTGTGGCAGCGCGCCGGCGACTACGATGCAACTAAAGCCAGAGTGACAACGTGGCTGCACCGACTGGCCCATAATACCGCCATTGATCACTTGCGACGGACTGCGAAATACACCGATGACAGCAGCTTAGCGGAGCCGGAGGCGGCCCCCCAGAACAGCGATGAATCCGAGGCGGTGAAAGCAGCGCTGGCGCACTTACCCATGAATCAGCGCAATGCGCTGGTGCTTACTTATTACCAGGATCTCTCCAACAAAGAAGCGGCCGAGATTATGGGCCTTGGCGTGCGTGCGCTCGAATCATTGCTGGTGCGGGCGCGAACAACGTTAAGAAAACAATTAGAGGCAGATCAGTGACTGACGAAGAAATCATCTCCCGAAGTACCGCGGAGGCCCTGTTGGGAGCCTACGGTGCCGATCCCAAGCGCTGGCCCGCTGAGTGGCGAGAGGCTCTTGACCGCGCCATCGCTTACCACGCAGGCCTCAAAGAACTCATGGAGCAGCAGGCTGCACTTGACCGCGATCTGAATGCCTACAGCGTCACCCCCTCGATCACCGTAGACGACGTGATGGCGCGTGTTGGGAGCGCACAAGCGCCGAAGGCCGTGAGCAGCAGCGGTTGGCTTGAGGGATTCCTGGATTGGTTACTACCCTCGGACCAATTAGTGCTGTGGCGCGGTGCAACCGCGGCACTGGTCCCACTCTTTATAGGCCTGTGGTTGGGGTCAACAGATGTTGCAGTGCAGGAGCAGTGGTGGGGTGCGGAGCAGGTGCTCTTCAGCGCGGACTACGGGTTCGACGCCTATGAGCTCGATATAGATAGTTTGGACATCGAAGGAGAGGGCAATGACTAAACGTCACTGGCTTTACCTACTATTGGTTGTATCGTTAGCCATCAACTTATTGATTACCGGGGCCGTGTCGGCTCGATGGTTTTTAGGGCGTCAGCCCGAGCCACCGATGGCTTGGTCGGTACGCGACTTACCGCTGGCGACTCGCCAGCAGCTTCAACCGGTGTTTGAAGAGGCGATAACCACGTTGGTGCCGCTTCGCCGTGCCCTCCGTGAGCGAGAGCGTGAACTTGGCGTTGTGCTCCAAGGGAAAGACATTGATCCGGCGGCGTTGGAAGCGGCCTTGGCGTCCATGCGAAAAACCTCGGAGGCCTACCAACGTGAGATGCATCGACTTGCGCTGCAGGTGTTGCCCACGTTGACGCCCAAAGAACGTCGAATGGTGATGCATCAGTTGATGCCAGATCGCGGTCGCCCCCCCAGACATCAGCGTCCAAGCGGGCCTCCGCGGTAAATAAAGTCTCCGGTTCAGTAATGAATCACGTAACATCCGCCCATGGAACTGCTTCAGGCCACGCTTAACCTCGGAACTTTTGTCCTGCTTATGCTTGCGGTGCTCTTTGCTGCACTGATGCGGGCGTTTTCGGGTTTTGGGTTTGCCATGATGGCGGTGCCGGTGTTTTCCCTTTTCTTGCTGCCTGCCGATGCGGTTGTTTTAGCCGCGATACTCACTCTGTCGGTAAGCGCTATTACTTATAAAGCTTGGTGGGGGCAGTTCGATGCGCGGGTTTTCCTGCCTATGCTTGGCGGCTCCGTGGTGGGCACGGCGATTGGTGTGCTATTTCTAACCACGGCATCCACCACAGAATTTCAGCTCTGGATTGGCATTACTGTGGTGGTAGCGTGTGTCTTTGTAAGTCGCTTGAAACCCGGCATTGGGGGGGAGGTGCGCTTTCTCCCCTCGGCTACCGGGGTGGCATCGGGACTCATGAACGGCGCCTTTGCGATACCTGGCCCTCCGGTGATCGCCTACGCCATGATTTGCATTCCAGAACCCGCAAAGAGCCGGGCCTTTCTCATGGCGTTCTTCTTCGCGTCCAATGCAATTGCCTTTGGCATGTTTCTTAATGCGGGTGTAGTGACCACAACGCCACTGGTGTTACTGCTTGTTGCGATGCCGGTCATGATCATGGGTGATCGTTTGGGGGCTTGGTTATTTCATCGTGTTGGCGGTGCGGCCTATCGCCCCGTCGCTTTCGTGGTGTCCATGG
>Ga0255762_10001211_pt1 | contig 22511 bp, 20 predicted proteins | sample 101ome_16_FD_179962 | JGI IMG/M metagenome (GOLD analysis project Ga0255762, IMG submission 179962) | Coastal salt marsh microbial communities from the Groves Creek Marsh, Skidaway Island, Georgia - 101401AT metaG (version 2) | ecosystem: Environmental > Aquatic > Marine > Intertidal zone >...
AAGATTCAGTTGTGTACCCCATCGATCTTGCAAATGATCTTCTTAAATATGAAGAAAATTCTTTATCTCCATAATTTGTAAGGCTTTTGTCTATACCCTGATCTTTTATTTTTTTAGCCATTAGTAAATTTTAAATTTTGTATATTTTGGAACTAGGTAATCTAATATACCAAGTGATCCACCTTCTCTACCAAATCCTGATTCTTTTACACCTCCAAAAGGTATTTCAGCAGATGCTAACAACATATCATTAACGCCGACCATCCCTACTTCTAAATTTTCTGATGCTACGTGAGCTCTTTTTAGAGATGAGGTAAACACATAACCTGCTAAACCAAAATTCGTACTGTTTGCCATCTCAAAAATTTTACTTTCATCTGTTACTTTAATAATTGGGGCAACGGGTCCAAATGGCTCAATTGATAAAATATCTGCATGATCAGGAACATTTTTTAATACAGTTGGTTCATAAAAATAACCTTTATTAAATTTTTTACTTGGTGATCCACCGGTTAAAATTTCAGCTCCTTTATTTTCAGCATCTCTTACAAGTTTATCAATGTGTTCCAAGCCTCTTTTGTTAGCCATGGGTCCAACATTAGTCTCTGGATCAAGACCATTTCCGAGTTTAAGTTTTTTTGTATTTTCAGTAAATTTTTGGCAAAACTCATCATAAATTTTTTCTTGAACATAAAAACGTGTTGGTGAAATACAGACCTGTCCACAATTTCTAAACTTGGTATTTGAACAAGTTGTAGCCGCATAATCAACATCGGTGTCATCATAAACTAATACTGGAGCATGCCCACCAAGTTCCATAGAAACTTTTTTAATTCCATCAGCTGCCATTTTTAAAATTTCTTTACCCACTTCCACTGATCCAGTTAAAGATACTTTTTTAATAATTGGAGATTGAATTAAATATTTTGAAATAAAACTAGATTTTCCTGTTACAAAATTAACTACGCCCTTTGGTATTCCAGCATCATGACATGCTTTAACTACTTCCATGCATGTGCCAGGAGTTTCACTAGCTGGCTTAACAATCACTGAACAACCTGCCGCGATTGAAGCTGCAATTTTTCTAGCTGGTAATAACGCGGGGAAGTTCCATGCGCTAAATGCAGCAACAACTCCAACAGGCTCATATCTTACTTGCAAACGAGTGTCTTGTGTTCTTGATTCAATTAGCTGTCCATAAATTCTTTTTGTTTCTTCAGAAAACCACTCAAACTGATCTGCAGATGCCATAGTTTCTCCCTTTGCTTCAGCCAAAGGTTTTCCAGTTTCTAATGTCATAATGTTTGCAATTTCATCTGCTCTTTCTCTGATTAAATCTGCAATTTTTTTTATAATTTTTGATCTTTCCCAAGGTGAAGTTTTTTTCCAACCTTCTATGGCTAATTTTGCAGAATTTAATGCTTCGTCTAATTCTTTTTCAGTCGATGATGGAATAGTTCCTAAAACTTCTTCATTAAATGGATTAAATACTTCCACTTTATCTTTTGTGTTATTTGACCATTGTCCATCAATAAAATTTCCTAAATTTTCGTACATTATAACCTTTCTATTATTTAAATTTTTTGTTTTGCATATTCTGCCTGAACATTTTCACACCAGTTTCCAACATTCCAAGAACCATATGCGCCCATACCACCCAGTTCATCTGTTCCGCTATAAACAGGTACATGAACAACGGATAGGCCATCGAATTTATAAGCCCCTTCTAAAGCAGCGCTAAAATCTTTTGCATTATAACCACCAAAAAATCCTTTCACTCCTTTTACAGAATTTGCCATTTGAACATAATCAACTTCAACTCCGTCATTAGTTTTAAATTCTTTTTCATATTGAGCATATTGAAGTCCTGTGATTGCTGCCATTCTTCTATTATCAAAAATAACAACCATACCCTTTAAACCAAGATAAACTGCATCAATTAAAACTTGAGGATTCATCATAAAAGATCCATCACCAGTAAAACTAATAGGGTATTTTGGTTTGTCTGCGATTGCCGAGGCTAAAATTGCACTAGCTGAAAACCCCATATAAGACGCGCCTGTTTCAGTATATGTATCTGATGGCTCGTTATCTTCTGCAATTTGAAAACCATTAGCTTGAACATCGCCAGCATCAAAAAATTTCACACACTTATTTTTATTAGAAAAATCAACTGCGGTTTTTATTGCTGCAGGTTGAGTAAGTAACTCTCTTCCAAAAGCGTCATCTTTTAAAACTTCATTTTTATAAATTCTATTTTTAAAATCGCTCCACTCTTTTTTCTTCTTCCTACACTCTTCAATCCAATTATTTTTAGTATTAGATCTATTGATTTTTTTTGACTCCAATGCAGAGTTAAGTTGTTTTAAAATAACCCCAATATCTCCATTTAACCCTAGGGTATTATTATAATGCATCATATCTGCTAAATCGGCATTAATATTAATTACAGCTTCTGCATTGGGATAACCAATTCCAGAGCAGTCTGATTGACATACCGATCTTGATCCAATGGAAATTAATAATTTAGAATTCTGCATTGCATAATTTCCTGAAATAGAACCTTTGCTACCTCCAACATGCATATTGTTTTCATGTGCGTCTGGTAATACGCCAAGGCTTCCTGGTGCTAAAACAACGGGAGCGTTAAGATGTTCTGAAAATTCTTTAAGTTCTTTTGAAAACTTTACAGATCCGCCGCCCGCTTTTATGACAACATTTTCATATTTATTGATAAGCTTATCAAACTCCTCGACTTGATTATCGCTTAAGTTATTCTTTAATTCTAAACTGTCTCTTCCTGGTAAAGTTATTAAATTCAGTCCTTTAATTATTTTTGGTTGAGTATTGATTGGTAACATAAAATAAAAAGGACCGGCCTTGTAAGGATGTTTTGTTTTCAAATATCCTTTTCTCATTCCATCTCTAATAGATTCTGGTGTATGAAAAACATGTGACTCCGACATTAATGCAGTGATTTTTCCATAAATATCCTGCTCTCTTTTAGGAACTTGTTGCATGTTATAACCTTCTCCATAAGTCGTTTCATCTCCATAGATATGATACAGACCAACTCCATTTGAAGAGGCAGCAAGTGAGCCTGCCATAGCTTGTAAAGCACCAGGGCCAATTGATGTTACAACTGCAGGGACTTCATTATATTGCCATCTTAGAGCAGTTGCGGCATGCGCCATCTCAACTTCATTTCGAAAATTATAAGTTTTTGTAACACCTTGCTCTTCATATATTCTTAAAATTTCAGCAAAATCTGTTGAACCGTGTCCAAAAATTGCAAAATATTTTCTAACATTTTGTTTTAACAAACCTAAAATTATTCCCTCTGATAAAGAAACATCAATATTTTTAGGTAAAGCATTATGATCTATGCATTGGTTAAGATCATTATTATTTTTGGCAATAATTTTAGCTCTTTGTTCAACGGCCTTTAACGAGGTCATATTTGTACTTGCTCCTTAAGTTGTTTTTGTTTTTTTACATCTTGAATTCTTTTTTTAATTTGAAGCGCTATTGTTAAAATAATAAGTGAGAAAAATAATAAACTAACAATAGAACTAAAAAAAATTGTTGGATCGCCTGCTGAAAGTGACATTGCTGTTCGATACTCACTTTCTATAGTTCTTCCAAGAACCATTCCAAGGACAATTGGTGTTACCGGTAATTCAATTCGATTAAAAAAATAACCAATTAGACCCATTAAAATCATAACATTTACATCTAAAAAAGAGTTTCTAATTGCATAAGAGCCAACGATTACCATGACTAATATACCCACGCCTAAATGATGCGGTTTTACTTTTAAAATTTTAACAATATGTTTAATGAAATTTACCTGAAAAATAAAAACAACGATATAAGCAACTAAAATTGCTAAATAAATTGAATAAACTTGAGGTGCGTTTTCAATAAATAGCATTGGCCCTGGTGATAGACCATGGATTAACAACCCACCTAAAATAATAGCTGTTGCGGGGTCTCCTGGTATTCCAAGTGATAATAAAGGAACCATTGCTCCACCTGTAACCGCGTTGTTTGCAGTTTCTGGTGCCACAACACCTCCAATGTGACCTTTACCGTATTTTTCTTTTTCCTCAGGATTTTTTTCAGAATTTTTTGCGTGCGAATAAGCTAAAAAAGCAGCAATAGGTCCACCTGATCCTGGTATAGCACCAATGGATGTTCCCAAACCTACACACCTTAACATTAAATTAGAATATTTTTTTAGTAATGCAAAACTAGGAAGTTTTGTTTTTACAATATCTACATTAAAACTTACTTTGTCTTCTTTGTTTAATTTTAGATGAAATACTTCCAAAATATGAGGAACTGCGAACAATCCAATCATTGCAACAAGCAAATTTACTCCTTGCAACATATCGGTGCTCCCAAATGTAAATCTTGATATCCCTTCTATTTCATCAGTTCCAATAGTCATTAACATTAAACCTAGAACTCCAGCAACTAATCCTCGGAATAAAGATTTTTCTGAAAGTCCACAAATTGTAGAAAAACCAAATAGAACAAGCATGAAGATTTCTGCAGGACCAAATTTAATTGCAAATTGAGAAATAAAATCAACAAGCACAATCATAATTACTAAACTTGCAAGACCACCAATTGTAGAAACTATAACAGCTGTTCCAAGTGCAATACTTGCATCACCTTGCTTTGTCATAGAATATCCATCTGCAACTGTAGCAGCCGCTGAAGGTGTTCCAGGTATTCCAATTAAAATTGCAGATATTGATCCACCTGTCATGCCTCCAATGTAAGTTGCGAGCAATAATGAAATTCCCGTTACTGGTTCCATTGTAAATGTAAAGGGAAGCATCAAGGCTAAAGCCATTGAATAAGTTAAGCCAGGAATTGCACCAAAAATAATTCCAGCGAATGACCCAATAGATATTGCAATCATCACTTCAAACTTTCCAATCAATCCTAGAGCTTGTACTAAACTTTCCATTAGAATAATTCACCTCTAGGCAAAGAAGATTTGAGCAGAATAATAAAAATAAAATAAATTAATCCTGTGATTGTAATTGGAAATAAAAAATTTAATTTCCAACTTTTTTCAGATAATAAAAATCTTGTGATAAAAAAAACAATAATTGGTGTTGATATTAAAAATCCTAAATATTTTAAAAGATAAGAGTAAGAGACGAATATAATAATACAAAAAATTATATTTCTGATTTCATTTTTTTGTAATGGATTTGTTTTATTCTTTGGAACATAACCAACTTTATATTGATATAAAAAAACTAATCCTAAAATACTCATGCAAATACCTAGGAAAAAAGGAATTGTTCTAGGGGTATTGGCATACCCTCCAAGACCACCTTCAATTTGAAGATAAACTAAAGCTAACCAAATGATTGAGAAAGCAAGAACACCTAATCCAAGGAAAAGATAAAACTTGCTTTCTCTCATTTGAAAAAATTATTTAGCTTTTTTTGCTAAACCAAGATCTTTCATAAGCTTCTTGATTTTTTTATCGTCTTGAGCAATTTTTTTACCGAAATCTTTTGAATTTAAGTAATTAATTGTAAAGCCGATTTTTTTTGATGCAGCTTTAAATTCTGCACTTTTAGCATAAGCTTCTGCAGCTTTTTCTAAAGCTTTAATTTCAGCTTTAGGAGTTCCTTTTTTAGCTGCTAATCCTCTCCACATAGTTACATCAACTTTTTTGTAACCAAGTTCCTTCATAGTAGGAATGCTTGAGTCAGATGCAATTCTATCTTGGCTAGTAACAGCTAACATTTTTAACTGACCAGCTTTATGGAAAGATCTAAATTGACCAGGCCACTGAACGGCCGCATCAATTCTTCCAGCTAAAAGTTCTGCAGGTGCTTTACCTTTTCCGTAAGGTATGTAAGTTACTTTTGCGCCTAAAGCATCAAAGATAATAGCAGAAGTTAAGTGTGTAAACGCACCTTTACCACTGATACCAACTTTTAATTTTCCTGGATTCTTTTTTGCATAATCAGCTAACTCTTTTACAGAGTTAAATGTACCTGATTTAACCGCAAGAACAGGAACTTCAATTGACATTGCTGCAATTGGAGTAAATGCTTTATAATTAAATGAAGTTCTACCTCTATAGTGAGATGTGCTCACAGAGTTAGAATTCCAAACAATGTCATAACCTGACGCTGGTCGTGATTGAATATATTTATATCCAACAGCTCCACCACCACCTGGTCTAGATACTGGAACAACTGTACCGCCAAGATTTTTTTCAAGACCTTGAGCAACTAATTGTCCTACACTTTTTGCAGTTCCACCAAATAAAACTGTCATTTCAATAGTTTTACTTGGGAATTTAGAATGACTACCTGCAAAAGAGTTAGTAGATGCACCAGCAAACAATAATGTAATTGCAGCTAACGCTCCTACGATTTTTTTTGTTAGTTTCATTTTTCCCCCTTGTGTTTAGTGTAAATTTAATCCTAATTAAATTTACGACTTCCGTTTTGTTTTTTTTCTTTAAGAGCGTTTAAAATTTTCTCTGGTGTCGCTGGTAATGATTTAATTCTAACTCCTATAGCGTCATAAATTGCATTCATGATTGCTGGAGAAGTTGGTACCATTGCAGGCTCACCTATTCCTTTAGCTCCTAAAGGACTGAGAGGATCTGGATCCTCAACAATTTTTGATGTAACTTTTGGAACATCTAAAGAAGTTGGCAAAATATATTTTGCAAAACTTCCTGATTTAGTTCTTCCTTTTTCTAATTCATAATTTTCCATTAGAGCCTGTCCTACAGCTTGAACAACACCACCTTCGATTTGGCCCTCTACTCCTTTTGGGTTAATTGCTTTTCCAACATCGTGGCACGCCCATATTCCAAGTAACTGCACTTCACCCGTAGCAGTATCAACTTCAACTTCGGCCACTTGACCACCAAATACATATGCTTGCCAAGGTCGTCCTGAACCATCAACTGGATCTAAGCCAGTATGATGAGAAGTATAATTTTCACCAGCTACAGGAATAACGCCATATTTCTTTTTACAAATATGTATCGCTTCACTCATTTCCATTTTGTAATTTGTTCCCTCGCTCCATATTTCACCATTGTGTGCTTTGATAGTGTTTGCATCGACTTTCCATTCTTTAGCCATCACATCAAATAACTTTTGTCTTGCGCCTCGACAGGCTAACGCAACTGCGTTACCAATCATATAAGTTTGTCTTGTAGCACCTGCGTGCGCAGCTTCCGGACTTCTAGAAGTATCATTTTCACCTATCATTACATTTTCTGGCTTAATTCCTAATTCATCTGCAGCGACTTGAGCTAATACAGTCAAAATACCTTCTCCAATTTCTGTAACACCCGTAGATATTTTTGCTGATCCACCATCATCAATTTCTGCCCATGCACCAGCTTGGTCCATTGCGGCAGTTCTAGCTATGCCGTACCAAGATGCTGCAACTCCTCTTCCTCTTTTTTTTGTTAAACTCATCTTGCTACCCTCTTGCCATTACCATTTGTTTTTAATCTAGCTCCAAGTTCACAAGCATCTCTATTATCTTTACTAAAAGTATCTTTTCTTGAATTACCTCTTGATTGAGGTGAGCCTTTTTCCCAGCTTGCTAATTTTTCCAATTCATTAAGAACAGTATTAATACTTGCTGAATTTAATTCTTGTTTAGTATGAGTTAAGTTTCCTTTTACAAAAGCATTAATCCTTCTAATTTCAAAAGGATCCATATTTAGTTTCTCTGCTGCAATATCTAACATGGACTCGGTTGCAAATTCAGTTTGTAAAGCGCCAAAACTTCTAAATGCACCACTAGGAGTATTATTTGTATAAACTCCTCTTGTATCCATTTTTAAATTTTCAATATTATACGGACCAGCTCCTAAAATAGCTGCTTTTCTCATTACGCCCTCAGTTGAACAACCGTATGCTCCGCCGTCCGCTAACATACTAATTTCAGCTGCAACAATTTTTCCATCTTTATTTAAACCCATTTTATATTTAGTTCGACTTGGATGTCTTTTGGCTGTTGAGACGATATCTTCTTCTCTTGTCATTACATATTTAATTGGCTGTCTAGTTTTAGTTGCTAATAATGCTAACATTCCTTGGTAAATCATATCCTCTTTACCGCCAAAACCTCCACCAACTGGAGACATGATGAAACGTACTTTATGAATTGGAAGATTCATAATTTTTGCCATCATATGTCTATGGTGAGTAATATTTTGACTTGGAGAAACAATTGTTAAAACTCCATCTTGATCAACATAAGAAACTCCAGCCATTGGCTCTAGATAAGCATGCTCAACAGGTTGAGTTGAAAACTCATCTTCAATAATTAAATCAGCTTTTTTAAATGCTTCTTCAGTATTTCCTTTTCTAATTGGAATATGTTTTACTAAGTTCGTTTTGTAATGTTCATGAATTAAAATTTTTTCTTTTAAAGCTTCTTCTGGATCGTAAAGAGCTGGAAGGTCTTTATATTTAATTTTAATTGCATTCACGGCATCCTTTGCTTGCTCCAAAGTATCGGCTGCTACTGCAACTATTGCTTCGCCAACATATCTAACTTTATCTTTTGCTAACACAGGTTGGTCTTCAATAAACACTCCAAAATTATCAATTCCTGGAACATCATCACTTGTGACTATTCCTCTTACACCTTCTATTTTTTTTGCTTTTGATAAATCAATACTTAATATTTTTGCATGAGGCCTATCACTTCTTAATACCTGCATATGAAGCATGTTTGGCATTTTCATATCCGCAGCATATTTTAACCTTCCAGTAACTTTGCTTGGAGCATCAATTCTTTTAACGTTCGCGCCAATAAAAGAGTTGGCTGGTTTTTCATACTCATCAAAAACCTTTTCGGACTTTTCTTTATTAATTACATCCCTTGCCATTTCAACTGCATCAAAGATTTTTTGGTAACCAGTACATCTACAAATATTACCTCCCATTTCCTCTTTAATTTGTTCAAGATTAGCCTTTGGATTATTTCTCAAAGTTGATGTTGCAGCCATCACCATTCCTGGAATACAAAATCCACACTGACTAGCGCCTGTTGCACAAAATGCTTTTTGAATTTCTGACATTTTTTCTGGATTTCCCATACCTTCAACGGTCTCTATTTTCGCTCCATCAGCTTTTGCAGCTGGGACAAGGCAACTCTTAACTAATTTTCCATTAATAAAAACAGAGCATGTTCCACATTCACCAGCTCCGCAACCTTCTTTGGTACCAGTTAAATCTAAATCTTCTCTTAGAAAATCTAACAATCGGTAATGAGACTGTGTTGTTTTTTTAATTTTTTTCCCATTTACTGTTAAATTTAACTCCATATTAGACATGTGCGCTCTCCATTTCTAGTTCCACTTTATTGTCAAATTTTTGTATTACTTCTTCAACATTATTTTTTCCTAAAGATTTTAAAATTGATCGAATAATAAAGTTTTGCAAAACTTCTTTTCTGTATTCTCTTCGTGATCTTGATTGAATAACATCTAAATCCAACATGGATGCTGCATAAATATTGTTTTCATCAATAGATTTACCTTTTAAAAACTTCTCAGTTTTAGCTAATCTTGTTGGAACTTCACAAACACCTCCAACTGCAATTCTTACATCTTGAAATTTATTTTTATTTAATTTGACCAACGAAGAAACACACACGGTTGAAATTACTAAAGATCTTCTATGTCCAACTTTTTCAAAACATGCTCCATAACCATCTGTATTTTCAACTTCTAAATCCACTAATAGATCGTTATTCTTAAGGGCAACTTTATTTCTACCTTTTACAAATTTTTCTAAAGGCATTTTTTGTTTAATAATTTTTTTATTTTTCGAAGAGGCGACTGTAACCTTTGTATTTAAAGTTAAAAATGCCGGCATACCATCGCCTGCAGGAGAAGCGTTAACAATATTTCCACCAATTGTTGCTAATTCCCTAATCTGATCATCTGCGAACCATACTGAAACTTGGGGTAAAACTTTTAAACTTTTTCTAATTTTTTTATCTAAAAAAAGTTTTTGATAATTCGTTGCGGCTCCTAGTAAAACTTTTTTTGAACCAAATTTAAATACGTTAAGTTCTTTAATTCTACTCACATCAACTACATTTTTTAAAAATACATCTCCACCACGACCTTCTCTAGCCCATGGAAGAATATCGGTACACCCTGCTACGATACGACAATCTTTAATCTTTGACGTTAAATCAAAGTATTCTTTGAGGGTCTTTGGAATAAAATAATTGTCGTATCTAAGCATAAATTACTAAGCTAATTTTTGATCGTTTCTCACAACAACCTTAATTGCGTCCTCAATCCTTTCTTTTGTATATTTCAGACCTGTTTCCAAATCTTTCATTGGAAATGTATGAGTATGAATTAATTTAGCATCAAAACGTTTTTGAGCCATTAAAGCCATTGCTCTATGACATGCTGATTTACCTTCACCTCTTGTTGCAAAGATATAAGCATTGTTTCTAACAAGGTTTGCAATATCAACGGTAACTGGTTTAGATGGAAATGCTGCTAATCCAATTTTTCCACCTCTTCTAATCATTGAAGAAGCGTCATTGATTGCATTTTCTGCGCCAGAACACTCAAGAACATAATGAGCTCCAATTCCACCAGTTAATTCTTTAACTTTTTTAACTGCGTCTTCTTTTTTAACGTTAATAACATGAGCTGCGCCAAGTTTTTTTCCAATCTCAAGTCTATTATCTCTTGTTCCTGTTAAGATAACTTCAGCACCAAGAGCACTAGCAACACCAACTGCACATAAACCAATTGGGCCAGGTCCTGTAATGACTATGGTTTGACCAGCATATAAACCACCCATAACATCAAGGGTGTACATACTAGTCCCTGCAGTCACACAGAGCGTTGCTTCTTCATCAGACATATCATCTGGAACTTTAACTAAAGTTTGAGTTCTATTTGTCATGTATTCAGCAAATGCGCCGTCAGTAGTAAAACCGTTTGCTTTATGACCTCTATCTGTAAAACTATAATTTAAACATGAAGTGTACCAACCTTTTCTACACATCTCACATCTGCTGCAACCAGCGTGAATCTCAACACACACTCTGTCACCAGGTTTAAATTCGTGAACCCCTTCACCCAATTTAACAACAGTACCCATTGCTTCATGACCAAATGTAAAATTTTTATTAAATGGAAGTTCGCCATTAATCATAGCTGGTAAACCATGAGACATAATTTCTAAATCTGTTGCGCAAATTGCAACTGCATCAATTTTTAAAAGAACTTCTCCTTCTTTTGGTTCTGGTACTGGTTTCTTTTTGATTGAAATATTATTCGGATCATTAAGAACCCAAGCTCCCATTTCTTTTGGTATTTCAAATTTTTGATTGTGACCCATCATACTGTCATCACGCGGCATGTTTATCTCCTTTTTTTCTAGTTTTTTTAAAGTATTTTCCAATTTCAAGGGCAGAAAATTTCACAGAGTTTTTTATTTTATCTAAATATTTTTTATCAGAAGTAATTTTAAATTTTGGTGAAGAACAACTTATCGATGCAAAAGGTTTATTCTCATCATCGAAGATTGGGTAACCCACGCAAAATACACCTGGTTGAAATTCTTCATCATCAGTTGAAAAACCATTCTTTTTAATTTTTTTTAATTCTTCACTTAACTGTTTTGTATTTGTTATTGTGTAGCTAGTAAATTTTTCTAGCTTATGTTTTAAAATTTTTTTCTGACTAGACTCTGACATGTAAGCCAACATAGCCTTACCTGATGCTGTTGCATGAAATGCATTATCTTTGTTCAAGAAACCATGATCAACTCTGACTGGATGTGTTGATTCAAGCATACTTAAAGTAATTAATTTTGTTCCTTCAAATGAAGCAAGGTGAACAGCCTCGCCAGTAATATCATTAATTTTTTTCAAATAAGGTTCTGCAAAATTAACAAATGAATTCGCATTAAGATCAATCACTTCACCAAATTTTTTTAATTTTGATCCTAGAAAATATTTTTTTGATTTTAAATCTTGGTACAAATACCCCTTGTCACAAATCGTTGCTAACATGTGATGTGCAGCAGACTTTTTAAATCCTAAATGATCACAAATTTCTTTTAAGCTGATACCTTTTACAGAATCAGACTCTAAAAAATAATCTAAAGTATCCATTGTTTTAGATATTGATTTAACTGACATGAGCGAAAAATAGTGACAGGTTAATAGTTTGTCAATAATAAATAAAAGTTTAATAATAATAAACTATAAAGTTTGTTAATAAAAAACCATTATTTGTAAATATTAAATAAATTAAATTAAACCTTGGGTTGAAATTAGAAATTTAGGAACTCTATAAAAGCTCTGATTGATATGATTATTAAAAATGCTCCAAATATTTTGCTCAATAAATTTTTATCAATAGAGTGGACAAGTTTTGCTCCGATTGGAGCCATGGTCATTGTAACTGGGACAAATACTAAAAACCCAGGAATATTTACATAACCAATAGATAATGGCGCTGCAAAATCAGAAAACATAACTCCACTAAACGCCATTGAAGAAGCGCCGAATAAAGAAATAATAAATCCAATTGCTGCAGAAGTTCCTATAGCTTCTCTTATTGGATAACCAAATAATCGCATAAAAGGCACTCCAAGAGACCCGCCTCCTATTCCAAGAGGAACAGACATAAAACCAATAAAAGTACCCGTTAAACTTTTTATCACCATGCCTACATCTTTTGGCTTTTCTCCCATCTTTTCTCTTAAAAAAATAAAAAATAAACCAACGCAAAAAGAAAAAATTGAAAATATTAATAATAATTGAACTGTTCTCAAATGCGTTGCCATGAAAGTTCCCGCGAATATTCCAAGGACTACAAAAACACCGAAGGATTTAATGAGATCAAAATTTACTGCCTTAAACTTATAGTGAGTTTTTGCAGACATAATAGAAGTTGGAATAATAATCGCTAAAGATGTTCCTAAAGATAAATGCATAATGATGTTTTCATCAAAATTTAGAGTTGTGAAAGCATAATAAAGAGCCGGAACCATTAATATTCCACCACCCACTCCTAAAAGCCCCGCTATAAAACCTGAAGCTGTTGCGGCAATTGCCAATACTGTAATTAAAGTAATAAGTTGATTAAATTCTAATGTGATCAAATTAATTTACCGTTTCTAATTTTTCGTTATTCTGAACAACTTCTAAAATATGTTTCACTTTTTGAAAATCAGAATCTCTTGCCATCATATTATCTGATAAGTATCTTTTCCATTTACCTGCACCTCTTTGTCCATGATATAGACCAACCGTATGTCTCATAATTTGATTAACTCTTGTACCTTTATTAACTTCAGTATCTACGTATTCGACTAATTTTTCTACAATTTGTTCTCTTGTTAAAATGTTATTATTTTTAAAAATATCCTTTTCAATATCAGCTAAGAAGTAAGGTGATTGATATATAGCTCTACCAATCATTACTCCATCAACTTTTTCTAAATGAGATTTAACTTGCTCAGTATTCGTGATCGCCCCATTAATTATTATTTCAATATCAGGATTGGCTTTCTTGATATCATAAACCATTTTATAATTTAATTTTGGTATCTTTAAATTTTCCTTTGGGCTCAAACCTTTTAAAATTGCTTTTCTTGCATGAAGGATGATTGTTTTTACTCCTGTGTTTTTTATTTTTTCTATAAACGTATTTAAATAATCAAAATCTTCCACATCATCATAACCAATTCTAGTTTTTGCAGTGACGGGAAGTTTTGTTGATTTAACCATTTCAGACAAGCAGTCTACAACTAAATCTGGCTCTTTTATTAAACATGCGCCAAATTTATTTTTTTGAACTTTTTTACTAGGACAGCCTAAATTTAAATTAATTTCATCATACCCAAAATCTTCTACAATTTTACAACACTCTGATAGTTCTTTTTGGTTACTACCACCCAATTGCAAAGCCACTGGTTTTTCAAATTCATTAAATTCTAATATTTTTTTCTTATCTCCATTTAGAATGGCACCAGTTGCGATCATTTCAGAATATAAAAAAATATGTTTACTAATAAGTCTTAAAAAATATCGATCATGTCGGTCAGTACAATCCATCATGGGGGCCATGGAAACTGTACGGTTTAGTTTAGACATATTTTTTTATTTTTTCAGAATAAGAAATAATTCCTTTAGTAAAGAATTCTTCATGAATTTTTTCCAGTTTATCAAGCTGGTATATATAATTAACCATTATCCCAAAAGATTCTTTATAACCATAGTCTGAGGCGTTTCCATTGATCAAAATATCATGGATACTTGCTCCATTTCCTAAATGAAACCTTGAAACTGGATTTAAAGGTTTGCCGCTTTTGGTTTTTTCATTAATTAAATAATGCGCAACTAGCCTCTTTAGGGCTTTTTTTTCTTCTAAAATTTTTGGATCTCCTATTTTTAAACTAGGGGATCTTAGAAAATCTAATTTTGAAATATCATAATCTTTTAAAATTTTATTAATTCTCTCATTATTTAAAGACATAAACCAGTCAGAAAAACCCGGCAAAGGAGAGAGGGTACCAAAATTTTTTATTTCTGGATGCTCTTCTTGAATTTCGAAAACTACTCTTTTGATTAAAAAATTTCCTAAAGTTACTCTCATCAAACCTTCTTGGCAGTTACTAATCGAATAGAAAGTAGCGGTATCAGCATTTTTAATGTCTGATGTTTTTGGTTTGATAATCTCTTGAATAGAATTTCCTACACCTTTTGTAAAAGCGACTTGAACAAAAATTAATGGCTCATCTTTTAAGACTGGGTGGAAATACGCATAAAACCTTCGATCTTCCTCCAACCTTCTTTTTAAATCAGACATGTCTTTAATTTGATGAACTTTTTCATAATTAATAATTTTTTCTAAAATAGTTGCCTTTGTTTCCCACGTAATTTTTTTTAAAGATAAAAAACCTGGGTTAAACCATGATTTAAATAAATGCCTCAGGTCTGAATCTAAACTTTTTAATTCAGGATTTTTAGATAAATATTTAATCAGATCTTCTCTCATGTGTACCAAAAATAAAGTTCCATTTGGTGCCATATTCATTCTTCTAATTAATTCTTGCCTCATTCCTTCTGATACAGAGTTAAGTTTATTCAGAGAATTTTCACTAGGTTCTTTTAAGAAATCTTCGGCAAAATTTTTTACCTGCTCAATATTTGCTTTATACCTATCATTAATTTGATAAAAAAATTTAAGCTTTTCATCATTAGTTAGATTTTTATATTTATCAGATATTTGTCTAGCAATGGCAATGCCAGATGCCACTCCTTTGAAGGAAATAATATCATCGCACAGTTCAATTAATGTTTTTTTATCAGAAAAGTTTTTTCCTAAAATATCTTTTCCTGCATCTGCAATTGCATTAACAATTTTCTTTAGGAACATTTTTATTTAAATAGCTGATTAGGTAGCCAAGTAGCTATTTCAGGAAAAATACATAAAAGAATAATTCCCACTACCATGCAAAGCATAAATGGAAGAGATCCTTTTAATACTTCGGGTAAAGATATATCGGGTGATATTCCTTTAATAACATAAAGATTTAACCCAACTGGAGGAGTAATTAATCCTATTTCCATATTAATAGTTAAAACAACAGCAAACCAAACAGGATCGAAACCAGCCTGTTCAATAACAGGCAGTAATATCGGTGCCGTCATAACGATAATTGCAACAGGCGGTAAGAAAAAACCTGCGACTAATAAAAATATATTAACCATTAACATTAAAACCCATTTATTTACCTCAACACTTGTCATTAATTCTGCAACTGACTGGGTGATGTATAAATTTGATAGAGTAAAACTGAATAAATATGATGCTGCAATGATCATTAATATCATTACACTTTCCTTCATTGACTCGCTTAGTATTTGCCAGATTTTTTTTGGATTATAAATTTTATAAATAACTGCAACTAAAACTAAACAAAAGAATGCTCCAACTCCAGATGCTTCTGATGGGGTAGCAACACCTCCGTATAAAACATATAGCACTCCAGCAACAACTAAAAGGAATGGAAGTATTCTTGGCAATATTTCAACTCGTTGTCTCCAGGTAAAAGATTGACCAAAAACTGCAGATGCTCCTGATGTATTTTTGGTAGATATCCAAGTTTTAAATATGGCCCATATCATAAATAGTACGGTCAGCATGATGCCAGGTAAAATTCCTGCCATAAACAGTTTACCAATTGATGTTTCAGTTGAGATTCCATAAACAATCATTGTGATGCTAGGAGGTATCAAAATTCCAAGAGTGCCTCCTGCTGCTATTGTACCGGCGCTAATTTCTTTTGGATAACCTCTTGCTCTCATTTCTGGAATTCCCATTTTTCCAATTGCAGCACATGTTGCGGGAGAAGATCCGCTTAAAGCTGCAAATAAAGCGCATGCTCCTAAATTTGAAACAACAAGACCTCCAGGTACTCTATTTAACCAACGATCTAATGCAGTATAAAGATCTTTACCAGCAGGTGATGAAGCAACTGCTATTCCCATCACAATAAACATAGGAATAGAAACTATGGCAAACTCTTCTAAACCTGAAAAAAAAGTTTCAGCAACAACCCTGGCCATTCCAAAACCTTCAAAAGTGAATAAAAATAATAAAGCAACGAATCCAAGTCCAAAAGCAACTGGTATACCAGTAGAAAAAATTAAAAGAGTAACGACTACAACAATTAATCCAATTTCAAGAGGACTCATTCTGCACCCCTATCGATTTGTACGGTATCAGGAAAGGGCATCTCTCGTTTAGTTAAAAGAGAAGCAATATCTGCTATGTACTGTAATATTGTAATAAACATCCCAACTGGAAATGATAAATATAGTTTCCATAATTTTTCATTCCAAATAGTCCCTGTGGTATAATTCCCTACATAAGCTTTGAACCACATTTCGGAACCTAAAACAAACAACACTAAAAAAAATAATAATGAAAAAAATGATGCTAATAAAGCTAGAGTTAATTTTCCTTTATAGCCAAAATATTGAGGCAACAATTCTACGTTAACATGCCCTTTAACCATCAAAACATAAGGACAACCTATAAAAGTTGATGCGGCGAGTGAATAAATTACATATTCAGTTTGCCATGATGTAGAAAGATTTAGAAAATATCTTTCTATAACCATATCCATAATAACTAAAATTGCAGAAAGAATTAGTGCTGTAGAAATAATTCCACATACTTTTGAAATTTTTTTTACTAATTCAATGTAAGTATTCATAATATCTAAAAGCCCCGTACTTTAATTGAAGTACGGAGCTTTTATAAATTGTTATTTTACAGATAATGCTTGATCAATAAGTTTTTGACCAGTTGGTACTTTAGCTGCGAAATCTTTAAATGAAGTTTTCTTAGCTATACCAACCCATGCATTATAGTCTTTCTCAGTCATATAAACTAATTTTACGCCAGCTTTCTTAAAAGCTTTTTCCATTTTAGCGTCTAAATTAGCAACCTGACCTGACATCCAATCTTCAGCTTTTTTTCCAGCTTTTTTTAAAGCTGCTTTTTGCTTACTGTTAAGTTTGTCATAAGATTTTTTTGACATAAGGATTGGCTCATACATAAACCAAAGACCATATTTACCTGGAGGTGTTAAACACTTTAATTGCTCATAAAGTTTGTATGAAACGAAACTTCCTGAACTAGTATTTGCACCAGTTAAAACACCAGTTTGCAAACCTGTATAGATTTCAGAACTTGGCATTGAAGCGATTGAAGAACCTGCACCTTCCAACATTTTATTAAACATTGGGCCTGCAGCTCTCATTACTTGTCCTTTAGCAGTAGCTGGACTTGTAATACATTGCTTTTTAGAAGCAAAAGCTCCGCCTAACCACGCATCTGCTACAACCATAACACCTGCATCATCCATGATTTTTCTGATAGATTTCATGAACGCAGATTTATTTATTCTTTTAGCATGATCATGGTTTTTAACGATTCCTGGCATCAAAGTAATACTGAACTCTGGATGGAATTTGTTTGCATAATCCAAAGGAAATGCAGTCATGTCCAAGTCACCAGTTGTTAAAGGTTTCCATTGTTCTTTTGGTTTGTATAGAGATTTACCTGGATAGATTTGAATTTTAAAATCTACATTTGCTTTCTCTACTTCTTTTTTAATTATCTGTACCATTTCATCACGAGGGTCACCTTTTCCACCTGGCCACTGGTGAGATGCTTTCCATGTAACAGCAAACGACGATGTCGTAATGAATGATAAAGTAACTAATGATAAAATTATTTTATTAATAATTTTCATTGTTTCTCCCTTATTAGTTAAATTGTAAGTTGGAGATTCAACTATATTTTGTTATTAAGTCAACTGAATTGATGTCAAATAATGGGCCATTATCTGGGTTATTAGTATTAGATTTAACTAGGGTTCTAGTTGGTCCTTACTGCACTATGATCCTGTCAGACCTTGGGGCAAGGGTAATTAAAGTTGAGGCTCCTGGGGTTGGAGATGACTCTCGAGGCTTTGGTCCTTTTGTCGAAGATCAATCAGCATACTTCATGTCATTAAACAGAAATAAAGAAAGTATTGCTCTTAATTTAAAAGTTGAAGAAGATAAAAAAATTTTTGAAAAAATATTAGATAAGACCGATATTCTTGTTGAGAATTTTAAACCCGGAACATTAAATAAATGGGGTTATGGTTGGGAAAACTTAAAAGATAAATATCCAAAATTAATTTATGCATCTGCATCAGGATTTGGTCAAACAGGACCTTTAAAAGAATTACCGGCATATGACATGGTTGTTCAGGGCATGGGTGGATTAATGAGTGTCACAGGTCAACCTGATAGCGAACCCACAAGAGTTGGAACTTCAATTGGTGATATTACTGCAGGACTTTTTACAGCGATTGGAATTAATGCTGCTTTATATGATAGACAAAAAACAGGAAAAGGAATGTACATTGATGTTGCAATGTTAGATTGTCAAATTGCTATTTTAGAAAATGCGATTGCAAGATATTTATCTAAAGGAGAAATTCCAAAACCAATGGGATCGCGACATCCATCTATTTCTCCATTCGAAGCTTTTAAAACAAAAGATAGCTATATCATTATCGCAGCTGGAAATGATAAGTTATTCGAAGGCATGTGCAAAGTTTTTGATTTAGAATTATATAATGACCAAAAATTCAAAACGAATGCAGATCGAAATAAAAATATAGAAGAACTTAAAAAAATATTAGAAGATAAACTTAAAGATAAAACTACAGCTGAATGGTGCGAGGTATTAGAGGCTAAAAGAATACCGTGTGGCCCCATTAATAATATAAAAGAAGCAGTCGAAAGCCCTCAAACAAAAGCACGTAATATGATTGTAAGCGCAATGCATAATAAAATTGGAGAATTTAAAATGGCTGGAAACCCAATTAAAATGTCTTCATATGAAGATAAAAATACTCGAGGTGAAATACCTGATTTAGACCAGCATAGAGAAAAAATTTTAAAAGAATTTGATATTTAAGAATTTTGTTCTTCGCTAGAAGTTTCACTCACTTCTTCTGAACTATCATCCGAAAAGTCATCGTCGTCGTCAGCAAGATCACTTGCTTTCATATTTGGAGTTGGAACTTTTCTAGATCTTTTTGATGGCAATATCGCTTGACCCGATTTTGAAACTTCACCTCTGTAAATTTCTTCAAATGCATCACCTTCGGGAGCATCGTATTCTTCTTGCTCCATAGCATCTTCAGGATGTTCTCTAGCTCTATCGATCGTTTGAGTTTCTAAAGTTTTTTGATCTAATAATTTGTCACCAATTTCTCTTAAAGATAAAACGGTTTTTTTGTCATTATCTTCAGAAACCATTGGCTTATCACCTGCACCAATTTGCAATGTTCTTTCTTTTGCTAAAACAACTAGATCGTACTGATTATCTACGACTTCTAAACAATCTTCTACTGTGACTCTTGCCATGTGCGTGGCTTATAATGATTTTGACATCAAATTTCAAGCGGTAATAACAGGCTTATAACTCTTTATTTTTATAAAAAATAAGAGATTAGCAATTACAGTGTACAAAAACATGGACAAAAATATCTGCTGGAAACCAAGTCCATAATCTATCAAATATCCAAATAAAACCGGCGATAAAGAAGTCGAAAAAACCATTAAAGCAACTGTGACTGATCTAATTGCACCAAGGTGTTTCGTTCCATACATCTCTGACCAAGTTGATGTAATGAGCACATTTGCTGTGCCGTTTGTAATTGCGATAAAAATAAAAAATAAAACTGGCGATAATGAAAATTTAAATAATAAAGACAAAGCAAAACCCACCATCATCGGTACTAGATAAAATGGAAGTATTTTAATCGCACTAAACCTATCGATTAAATATCCAGAAACTTGAAGGGAAATTAATGTAAAAATTGCATAGGCAGTAAAACTTGGTGCTAAGTATGTAATTCCCCACCCTGCATTTTCGAAAAGAAAAGCTTGGTTAATAAAAATTCCTGTAATTAAAAAAGGGGGGCATAGAACAGCTGGTAGTAAACAATAAAACTTAATATCTTTTAAAACTTCTCCTCTAGTCCAATTTTTTATCTTTGAATTAATTTTTAATTGATCTTGTTCAACTGAATCATCTTTAAAATTTTTTAATAAAAATAAAATTGAAGGCATTACAAATAATAATAAAAAAGCCGCTATAACTAACCAAACTTCCTTCCAAATAATAAAATTTAAAAATAAAATTACTAAACCTGGCAAAATACCCTCCCCAAATGTTAAACCAAGCCAAGCAATACCAAGAGCCTTGCCTCTATTCTTATTAAAAAATCTTGCCATTGCTGTACTAGATGTATGGCTCATTAGACCTTGACCAAATAATCTTAAAAAAAATATTGCAAATATAAGGTGTATAAAACCAGATAGCTGACTGATAAAAATCGATGCTGAGAATAAAGATAAGCAAACAAATATTGCAAAATTTCTTAGCTTAAAATCATCTATCTTTTTACCTATCCAAATAATACTCAAACTACTCACAAGAGTTGCAATTGAATAAATTCCTCCAAATTCAGAGTGGCTTAAATTTAAATCTTGCCTTATAAACGGGTTAAAAATACCTAAGAAAAAAGTTTGCCCAAAGCTTGAACAAAAAGTCATTAGGAAACCAAAAAGTAGGTATTTAAAATTTGATTTTAAGAATTGAAAATTAAACATAAATATTAAAGGAGTTATTTAAATGTCTCACAAAGTTGCGTTTATTGGTTTAGGTGTCATGGGTTTTCCAATGGCAGGATATATATCAAAAGCTGGTCACGATGTAATAGTTTATAATCGTACTTCAGCAAAAGCTGATAAATGGGTTGGTACCTATAAAGGAAAAGCAGCATCAACACCTGCTGAAGCTGCAAAAGATGCAGACTTCGTTTTTACATGTGTTGGAAATGATAATGATTTAAGAGAAGTAACAACTGGATCGGATGGTGCTTTTCAAAATGTAAAAAAGGGAGCGGTCTTTATTGATAATACGACAGCCTCAGCGCAAGTTGCTAGAGAATTATTTAACATTGCAACTAGTAAAGGATTTGGGTTTTTAGATGCTCCAGTATCAGGAGGACAAGCTGGTGCTGAAAATGGCGCTTTAACTGTAATGGTTGGTGGACAACAATCAGATTATGAAAAAGCAGAACCAATCATAGATTGCTATAGTAAAAAAATTAAACTTCTAGGAAGTGCAGGAAGTGGGCAACTTGCAAAAATGGTAAATCAAATATGTATTGCTGGATTAGTTCAGGCATTATCAGAAGGTTTAAGATTTGGTCAAAATGCAGGTTTGAATGTTGAAGATGTAGTTGAAGTAATATCAAAAGGCGCTGCTCAATCTTGGCAAATGGAAAATAGATTTAAAACAATGCTTGATGATAAATTTGATTATGGATTTGCAGTTGATTGGATGAGAAAAGATCTTGGAATTGCAATGGAAGAAGCAAAAGCAAATGGTTCAAAGCTTCCTGTAACAGAAATTGTAGATCAATATTACTCTGAAGTTCAAAAAAATGGCGGAAATAGATTTGATACTTCAAGTTTAATAACTCTACTTCCAAAAAAATAATTTAAGTGAACGAAAAGGTTCCAGATTTTTATAATAATAAAGATTTAATCTTTGATGAAATTTGGACCCTTTTAGCAAGAGGTGTAGTTGATCGATCAGAAGATTTCAGACTACCAATCGTGATAGTAAATAAAGGTGAAAGTTCTGACGGAAGAATTGTTGTTTTAAGGGGAGCTTTCAAAGATAAAAAAATTTTAAGATTTCACACAGATCTAAGATCTACTAAAGTTGATGCTCTAAAAGAAAATAATAATATCTATTTCTTATTTTATAATAAAAAAAGAAAAATTCAGGTAAGAGCAAAAGGTAAAGCTACTATTCACTACAAAGACGAAATCACTGATGAAGCTTG
>Ga0255762_10001236_pt1 | contig 22239 bp, 19 predicted proteins | sample 101ome_16_FD_179962 | JGI IMG/M metagenome (GOLD analysis project Ga0255762, IMG submission 179962) | Coastal salt marsh microbial communities from the Groves Creek Marsh, Skidaway Island, Georgia - 101401AT metaG (version 2) | ecosystem: Environmental > Aquatic > Marine > Intertidal zone >...
GACCCCCATTAACCATACAATTGGAAAGAAAATGTATCCAAGAATTAACTGCAGAGAAAGATCAGAAACTCCAATCCAGCTCCCCAAAATTCCAAGCAAAGAATTAAGCAAAGATACAAGAGCTATAAAAGCAATCAGTATAGCTCCAACATTCAAACAGATATCCAAACCATCTCTGGTACCCCTTGTAATGGCATCCATGGAACTCTCATAAACCTTAGGAACAGAATTGCCATCAAAATTAGTAACTTCTGAAGAAGGAATCATGATGTTTGCATACATGATGGCAGCAGGAATAGATAGAATAGATGCTGAGACAAGATGTTGAATCAAGTTAATATCAGGAAATTGTGGGGCCAACATTGATACCAAAGCAATCATGATGGAACCAGAAACAGTCGACATACCAGCAGTCATAAGAATCAATAATTCTTTTTCGCTCATCCTAGATAGATAAGGCCTTACCAACAAAGGAGCTTCAACCTGACCCATAATTATGTTGGCAGTAGCACCCAATCCAATTGGGCCACCAATATTAAAAAGTTTTTCAAAAATTTTTGAAATAGCTCTAATGATTAATGGCAAAATATTCCAAAACCAAAGCAAGGCAGAAAGGCTAGAAATGACTATGATCAATGGTAATATTTGAAAAGCAAAAATCATAGAATTACCTGTTCCCGAGCTTTCAAATGGCGAGGTTGAGCTATTGCTTAAATAACCAAAAACAAACTCAGCACCCTCTTGGGTGGCGGCTTGTAAAGCAGTGACGCCCTCAGAAAGGTAAGCAAAAATTTGAACTATAAAAGGTATTTTTAGCAATGCAAAGGCTAAAACAATCTGCAGTATTATGGCTGCAAAAATATGCCGATAATTTATTGAAGATCTATTTTGTGAAAAAGGAATAGCAATACAAACTAGACCAACAAAGCCAATAATAATATGAAATAGTGAGGTAATTGTCATGGCTTAGTATAGCTTAATTGCTCTTAGTCTTTCCTCTAAAAAATCATGCGCACTGACAGATTCAGGAGAATCATCAACTATGGAACAAAGTTCAACTTCTGGTGAGGGATGCAAAAAAAAGGGCATGCTATATCTAGATGATGATGAGCTAGCATTATGATCTACCACCCTATGACTGGTGCTTTTAAGTTGCGAGCGTGTAACTAATTGCATCATATCTCCAATATTGCATACGATAGACTTGCTTTTTGCCGCTATTGGAATCCAATCACCATCAGGATTTTTCACTTCTAGCCCAGATTCCTCGGCCCCCACTAATAAAGTGATTAAATTTATGTCCTCATGCGCACGTGCACGCAAAATATTTGATGAATCAACAACTGGCGGATAATGAATCAAGCGTAATATGGAATTTCCTTTAAGTGCCCAAGAATCAAAAAATGATGGCTCCTTGCCTAAAATAACAGCTATCGCACTGAGCACTTTCAGACCTAGCATATTTAGTTGATTGAATAATATATCAAACTGATCATTAAAATCTGAGATTTCAGAAACTGAAATATTTTCAGAAATTCTTGGATCATAGGAATCGTCAACCATTGGGCCATGATGCCAAAACTCTTTTAAGTCAGGAGTAATTTCACCAACTGCAGTTTCTTTGCCATAAGGGGTATAACCCCGTGCCCCAGCTTTTTCAGGATGAGCATATGCTTTTTTTACAGCATCAGGGAGTGAAAAAAAATCCTTGCTTAATCTATAGCTTGATTGCAGAACTTCGTCAGCTATTCCATGATCAGTAATGGTAAAAAAACCATGGGTAGTTAATGCTAATTTAAGGTCGGCAATAGTTTCAATGTCTCTCTGTTCAATATCAGACATTGAAAAAGCAGGGATAGTATTAAATGACATAATTTATTTTAACAAAAAAAAGGGCGGTGAAGACCGCCCTTTTGATAATATTAACCCTTCTTAGAAAGAAAACTTATATGTGAACCCAAGCTGAGCTCTCCATATGCTATTAACGGCTGATTTCCTTATTTCTTTAGGGTTGCTTGCTCTAAATCCTCGCGCAAGATCTGCTCCACCGGAGCGACTTGGTCGATAAATATATTTAGAAAAGTCGTCACTCATCTTCATATCTATAACATCAACTAGTCCTGTATAACTTCCATATTCTGCAACGCCCTTATCCGAATCAATAAGGTTAAGAAGATTCTCAATACCTAAACTAATTACAAACTCATCATTGGCCCTAAAGCCAGGAAGTATTTGAGTAATTTTTAAATCTAAGGTAGTTTGCCATGGATATTCATACACTCCATTTGGAAGTATCTGTCCAGCATAGGATTTCAAACCCAGTGTGTTGTGGAGAAGCTCTAAAACTTCATTGGCCACAGTTAAATCTGGTGCACCGGCACATGAACCCCAACAAACATTAGGATCTGTCAGCCCAGAAGGGATATATAATAAGTGAGCATTATCGTCATTCAGATTATTTTCATAACCAAAAGCTTCTGTCTGTCTCGCCAATAAGCCGCCTCTTGTCCATGTTTGCCATGAATAAGAGCCTGGTAAACCTGACTTTCTTTCAAAGAATAGATTAAAGGTAGTAGGCTTGTCCGCACCAAAGAAGTAATGAGTTGAAGACAAAGTGGCGAATAGTCTGTGCTCAGTTTCATAAATAGATCTTTGAGCAGTTCTATTGTTAAAGTCTGTAGCTCCATACTTACCATAACTTGAGTTTGCTGTAGTAGAAGCCATACCGCTTAACTCATCAATATTTTGATGTGTATAGCCAACAGCTAATGAAGTATCACCATCATTAAAAAATCTTGAGAAAGCAAGGGAGAATACCTCTCTCTCTCCTCCACCCTCATTGTATAAGCCACCTTTATATGTTCCTCTCGGACCAGATTGACTATAAATTGGTCTACCGTCAGGGGCTGTTAAGGATGGTGTTAAGGGCATATCTCCCCTCAATGGAGAACCATCAATAATTTTATACAAAGCCTCTTCTTGATCAGAATGAAGGTAAGTTGCAGTCATCAACCAATCGCCCATCTGCCTGTCATAAGTAAGGTTCAGGGTTTTAGTTTCAGGCCATTCGAAACTTGGAGCTATAAAATTAATTACGGCATCTGTAAGAGGTGCATTTTGGATTGCAGCCCCAACACAGGCAGGCAACGTGGAAGTAACGTTGGTGAGTGGATCACATCCTCCAGGCGCATTTGAACCACTATACGCAGCAATTCTTACTCCATCATTAGTGTAAGCATTGGATATCCATACTGTTGGCAATTTAGATGAAAATGTACCATATAACCCTTTTAAAGAGCTGACATCATCAATTTCATACTCAAAACTAAATCTGTAATTAAGCAGATCAGTTCCAGCAATACCGCCATTAGCGAATCCATATGTATCAACAAAACCTTGGTTTACAGCAGGCGCATCATCAGAGTCAAATTGATCATATCTCAAACCAACTAATACATTTAATTTATCTGAAAGTTCTATCTCATCTTGAATGTAGAGCGATGTTAAATCGTATTTAAAAATAGCAGCACCGCCAGCTTCTGTTAAATCTCTTGAATTGTTATGAAAGAAACTGTTTGCTGTTTGACTTTCATATGCTGCGATATCATCGAATGAATATGCACCATCCTGAGCGACAATAAATACATTATAGATATCCCACTCTTTTGTTTCATATCCAAGTGTCCATTTATGGTTATCATCATAATAAGTAAGCTTAGCTTTAAAGAAGGTATTCTCTGTAGCAAGTTGATTCGCACTTCTAAAGATATCAGGGCCTATGTAACACTCAATTCCTAAAGCTCCGCAATCGTCAATAGAAAAGGAAGGCAGACCTTGGCCAACGGGTGACATTTGAGAAGTATCTTGAGTTTTAGTAGAGTAGCTAACTTCTGTAATCAAATCATCCGACCAATTAGATACAAGAAGGAATCCGTCGGTTTCGGTGACTTCGCCTTTTTGGTATTCAGCAGATGAAAATGCAAAATCACCAAAACTATCATTGGCTCCATTTAATTTTGAGCTTTCGACCTTTTTATGGTTAAGAGTAAGACGATGATTATCAGTGATATTGACATCAAATCTAGCAGTAATAAATTCTTGCTCAGATTGATTGCTTGCAGTATATCCAAGGGGATCAAACCCATACTTATCAATTGTAATCTGTCTAATTTGATCTACTTCAGCAACTGTAATGCCTGATTCATTTGGAAGACCGGAGCCTATAGGGCCATGAGTAATAGGCTTATTAATGGAAGCCTCTTCATATGTCACATAGAAAAAAGCTTTGTCTTTGATGATTGGCCCACCAAATGCAAAACCTTCTGAAGTATCATCTAAGTCAAAGGAATACTCATCTCCTTCAGATTCATCACCCATAAAAGAGTCACCTCTATCATAAGAGAATAATTCACCAGTAAACTCATTTGTTCCAGATTTAGTAATCACTTCAATGACTCCACCTCTAAAACCAGAGTATTCAACAGACGCTGGCGCGACCTTTACAGCAAGCTGCTCAATAGCATTGAGAGAAATAGGACTTCTTTGTGCAGGATAACCATTATCATTCAGACCAAAGTCATCGTTAAATGATGTTCCGTCTACCCTTAAATCATTGGTTCTAGGATGAGCGCCAGCGATAGATATTGCTTCATAGTTGTCTTCTGCATCATCCAAGGAAACCATAGGATTTAATCTAATAAAATCCTTAAGGTCTCTGTTCACTGATGCATTTTGCTCAATGTCTTTAGCTGTAAGAGCTGTGCCGAACCCATAACCTGTATCTAAAGCAGTGCCTGCGCTTGCCACAACCACAACCTCATCAATTGACTCTAAAACAAAATTTAATCTTTTGGTATCGCCAACAATCAATGTAATGCCAGCTGTAGTTTCAGAGCTGTAAGCACTGGATTGAACGCTTACCTCATATGGACCACCCGGCTTAAGTCCACCAGCATTGAAACGACCATTTGAACTGGTTGTTCTTGTGATAGTGGTATTAGTTGGAGTGTAAGTAACACTTACGGTGGCACCGCTAACCGGTGTTCCAGCTCCATTAGTTACAGTACCTGTAATATCCGAAGTAAGCTCCTGACCGAATGCTGGAATAGCAATTAGGGCAGCAAGCATAAATAAGTTACGCAATGATTTCATAATTTCCCTCTAAAAAATTAAAATAATGACGGTTAACCAATTCTATACCTGTTTTCCCCTGAATAAAAGAAACAATTAGGCAACATTTCAATAAATTTTATCAAACCTTTATCGATTTAAATTTTGTATAATCATGCAGGGCTTCAGGAACAGTAATTGCACCCTTTTGATCAAAATTATTTTCAATAACCGCAATTAATGCTCTTCCCGCTGCTAACGCTGATCCATTGAGGGTATGGGCTAATTTTGAAGCTCCCTCTTCTTTAAATCTAATTTTAGCTCTCCTGGCCTGGAAGTCAGTGCAATTAGAGCATGATGAAATCTCTCGAAAGGTTTTTTGGCTGGGAATCCAAACCTCTAGGTCATATGTTTTAGCGGCAGAAAAACCTAAGTCCCCTGTGCATAATTCTACTACTTGATAAGGAAGGTTAAGATCCTTAAGAACCGATTCAGCATGAGAAGTAAGATTCTCTAGAGCCTCAAACGAATTATCAGGATGGCAAATCTGAACTAACTCCACTTTCTCGAATTGATGCTGCCTAATTAATCCCTTGGTGTCTCTGCCGTAACTTCCTGCTTCTGAGCGAAAACAGCTGGTATGAGCTGATAGCTTAAGTGGGAATTTATTCATATCAACAATCTGATTCCTGTACAAATTAGTTAAGGGGACTTCAGCAGTAGGAATTAAATAGTAATCGTCAGTTAACTGAAATAGATCTTCAGCAAATTTTGGCAGTTGGCCAGTGGAAGTCAGAGACTCAGAGTTCGCTACCATTGGTAAATAATGCTCAATATAGCCATGCTCCTCAGCTTTATCGAGCATGAAGGCTATTAAAGCACGCTGTAATTTAGCTATTTCTCCGATTAACACTGCAAAACGTGAGCCAGCTAAGAGATTTGCTGATTCTGTATCAATCATTGAAGTGATCTCCAAGTGATCTTTACCATTTAGAATGCGTGGTTCTCCATGATCTCTTATTTTGATATTGTTTTCTTCGCTGGAACCATTGGGAACAGAGTCAGCGGGTAGATTGGGAATATCTAGTAAAAATTCTTTAAGGCTTGATTGAATATGATTCAATTTACTCGAGCATTTATCAAGCTCAGACTTGATGGTCTCAATCTTGGAGTTAAGAGCATGATCATCCTTGCCCTCTTTTTTTAGCAATCCATATTCTTTTGATAAAGAATTGCGTTTAGCTTGAAGGTCTTCTGTTTCAGTCTGATATTTTTTTCGCTGAGCTTCCAAACTTTCATATGATTCAACATTAAAATCATAATTTCTTGATTGCAAAGCTTCCAGAACTTTCTGGGGATTATCTTTAAGTAAATTTGTATCAATCATTTCTCTAATTAGTTTTTAAATAAAGAATAAGCTAAAAATGTTCCTATCAAACATGAAGCAATCGAAGCTGCAACATAGATCAAGGCATTAAATTCTTTACCATTGTATAGCAATTCAATTGTTTGCTGTGAGAAGGCTGACATGGTCGTGAATGAGCCAAGAAAACCAATAATTAGAAAGAAATAAAGATTAGATTTGAAATCTGAGATTTGAGCCATGGCAATACCTATGCAAAAACATCCAATAAAATTAACAAGCATTACCCCAGATGGAAACATAATAAATGAAGAATGTTTCATAAAGTCATTGATAAGGTATCTAAGAGGAGCTCCTAATGCTCCACCAAAAGCTATTAAAAAAAACTTTGTCATAATGGTGTGAGCTCTATTCCATGCTCGACTCCAAGAGAATCTTTGTATCGAATAAGGTTTAACTTATTATCTACAAATGAGAAAGTTATTAAATGAGAGCGATTTATTGAAATGATCTGAATGGTTGTCCCATCAATCTGATTTATTGAATATTCTTCAGCGCTATCATCTATTCCATCAATTAAAATATTTAGAAAGAAGTTGTCGACATCATTGATAGCGACGATTTGTTTTTGATCTAGAAATAAATCATGAATTTCAAGGTTGCCATTTTCAACTCTATAATTTTCTTCAAATGGTGTCAGCACATTAACCGTGATACCTGCCTTATCAAAAAAGATTTTCCCTGAAGAAGTTTCAATTTTCAGGTCTGATTGATTGAGTGACCTCTCAACAAATGAATAATTTTTTTTTAACTCACTATTTAAAAATTCTGATGATATTGATGAGGCGGCTGTAATTGCTGAGAAGTTAAAAGCAATAAGTATAAAATAAAGTTTAGCAATCATTGCTGTTTCGGGACTAAGACTTCTCGACTACCATTGCTGCCCATTTCAGATACCAAGCCCGCCATCTCCATGGCTTCAATAATTCTAGCTGCCCTGTTATAACCAATTCTGAGCTTTCTTTGTACTGCAGATATCGAAGCTCTTCGAGACTCTATAACAAAGCTTACTGCTTCATCATAAAGCTCATCATTCTCATCAGAGGAATCGGAGTTATCTCCATCAGACCATCCTGGAATTGGTCCTGTCTCCTGCAATTCAGAAGTAATCTCATCTAAATAATTTGGCTCAGATTTCTGCTTCCAACTATCAACAACTCTGTGGACCTCATCATCACCAACAAAAGCCCCATGAACTCTTTCAGGCACACCTTGACCTGCTGGTAAATACAACATATCACCTGCTCCAAGCAGTTGTTCAGCCCCGCCTTGATCAAGAATAGTTCTTGAATCAATTTTTGAAGATACTTGAAAAGCAATTCTAGATGGGACGTTAGCCTTGATTAGTCCTGTAATAACATCCACTGAGGGTCGCTGAGTTGCTAAAATTAAATGGATTCCAGCTGCTCTTGCTTTTTGCGCTATTCTTGCAATTAAATGCTCTACTTTTTTTCCAACAATCATAATCATGTCAGCGAATTCATCTACAACAACAACAATTGAGGGCAATTCCTCCAGCGGGACCTCCTCCTCTTCATTAAAAGGATCCAACAAGGGAGTGCCAGCCGCATTAGCTTCAGCTACTTTTTGATTAAAAGCTGCCAGACCTCTAACACCCATTTCTGACATTAATTTGTATCTTCTGTCCATTTCAGCAACGCACCACCTGAGCCCATTGGATGCATCTGTCATGTCTGTAATAACAGGAGTTAGGAGATGCGGTATGCCTTCATAAACTGAAAGTTCTAATATTTTGGGGTCTATCATAATTAGACGGACAGCTTCAGGATCAGACTTGAATAGCAAACTAAGCAACATAGCATTTAGTCCAACAGATTTTCCTGAGCCAGTTGTACCAGCCACTAGTAAATGAGGCATTTTTGCCAAATCAACTACAATTGGTTTGCCTGCGATATCATGACCCAATGCCATGGATAGAGGCGAAGTAGAATTATGGAATGTTTCCGAAGACAAAATTTCAGTCAATCGAACCATCTTTCTATTCGTATTTGGTATTTCAATACCAACAACTGATTTTCCTGGAATGACTTCAACCACCCTTACACTCATGACAGCAAGAGATCTCGCGATATCTTGAGCGATGTTTGTAATCTTGCTCGCCTTTGTGCCTGGAGCGGGCTGGATTTCAAATCTTGTTACCACTGGCCCAGGAATGACAGAAACAACTTTTGCCTCAACTCCAAATTCTTGTAACTTAATTTCAAGCCTATCTGCTACTTCATCCAGCTGCTCTTTTGTAAGGGATGAACCATCATCCAGAACCCTATCAAGAAGATCTGTTGAAGGCATCTCTGGATTAGTATTTTTATCTTTGGGCTTATAAACAGTAGATGTGACTGCTGATTCATTTTTGGGTGTGTCATTTTTTAATGCTGTTTTAGAGGCCTCTTGTGATTTAGTTTGTGCTTGAGGTGCTGCTGGATTTAATTTGGGTAGATTTAATTCTCTTGGTTTAGCTTCAACCACAGAACGTTCAACCAACGGTTCGTTCTTAACTTTAAATTTTGAGAAATCAATAGATCTCAAAGCATTAAATAAGAATTTAAATAGACGATTAAATTGTGCGCTAACCTCCAAGATGAGATATTTGGCTCCATTTCCAAGAGCATCAATAACCGATAGCCAGGAAAATGAAAAAGTTAAAGAAATGGATGCTAAAAAGAAAATTACTATAAAGATTAAAGAGCCAACGATTCCAAAAATATTTGAAAGATTGGTAAAGATCAATGCGCCTACAAGACCCCCTGATGAGGACTGAGGAAAATAATCACCAGAATAATAAAATTCAGATAATGCAGAAAATGATGAAAGTAATATTAGTGCGGAGGTAAATTTAATTACTTTATGGGTTTTATCAGATGGCTGATAAAAAAATAGCTGTTTGACAGCAACAAAAGATAGGACCAATAAAAAAAGATATGCACCTATGCCAGCCACTGAAAATAAGGCATCAGAAAGATAAGCCCCGAAAGGTCCACCCAAATTTTCTATTGAACCCGAAAGCGAGCTGATGGATGAGAGACTTGGATCAAGTGATGAGTATGAAACAAGTGATATGAAAATGTATAAAACTGAACCTAGGCAAAAAAATGCAAAAACATTTTTTAGAGTGCCGGCTGATAAATTTGATTGCTCTAGTTTTTTAGCGATGATTGACTCCTGTTATCAATATTATATTGAGATATAGCTTATTTAGTTAGAAAAGATAACAATTTCTTTACTCTCTATCTTATAATTCACACATGGAATATCAACATCATAAACTCATTATCTTAGGTTCTGGCCCGGCAGGTTATGCAGCGGGTATTTATGCTGCAAGAGCCGGACTTAAACCTTTACTAATTACAGGTGCAGAACAAGGTGGTCAACTCACAACCACAACCGATGTGGAAAATTGGCCAGGAGATTCTGATGGTTTGCAGGGTCCAGAATTAATGGAAAGAATGAAAAAGCATGCTGAACAATTTGATGTCCAGATCGTTAATGATCATATAGATGAAACTCAATTATCTGAAAAACCATTCAAATTAATGGGCAGTCAAAATTGGTCATGCGACTCTCTTATTATTTCAACCGGAGCAAGTGCAAAGTATCTTGGCCTACCCTCAGAAAAAGAATTTTTAGGCAAAGGAGTGTCTGCTTGTGCTACATGTGATGGTTTTTTCTATCGCAATCAAGAGGTGGCCGTAATTGGAGGCGGAAATACGGCTGCTGAAGAGGCTTTATATCTTTCCCGTATTTGTTCAAAGGTTCACTTGATTCATAGAAGAGATGAACTCAGAGCTGAAAAAATTCTTCGGGATAGAGTTGCTGAGGCAGTTAACGTGGGAAAAATTGAGATGCATTGGAATTCTCAATTGCATGAGGTGCTGGGAGATGAAAAAGGCGTTCATTCAATTGAAATAACTTCTGACGGTGCAAATAAAATACTCGAATTAACCGGAGTATTTATTGCTATAGGGCATCACCCTAATACTGAGATCTTTAAGGGTCAGCTTGAAATGAAGAATGATTACATAACCATTAAATCAGGAACAGATGGTATGGCTACAGCAACCAGCGTACCTGGTGTTTATGCCGCAGGCGATGTTTCAGATCAGATTTATAGGCAGGCTATTACTTCGGCTGGCTTTGGTTGCATGGCTGCTTTGGATGCTGAGAAATTTTTATCTGAGTAATTATTGACCAGATACCCAGAAAACCATCGCAACTACAAAAACCGCGATAAGTATTAAAGCAACTCTTGAATCTGATTTGCTGTCTTCGTTAGCTTCTTTTGAATCAAAATATTCATCGTATTTATCTGACATAATTATTCTCCATGTGTTAAAACTACTCTGCCCTTTTGGCCACCCTTTAAAATAAGGTCAATCTCTGGTTGTAAATTTTCTTTAGTAACAATTTTTATTATTGAAGAAAGATCTAACTTCCATTCGTCAGCAAATTTTTGCCAAATACTGCTTTTGAAATCTATTGCTGATTCAGCTGAATCAATACCGCAAAGAGAAATGCCTCTAAGGATAAATGGAAACACTGTTGTATTAACTTCAATACCAGCAACATTGCCACAGCAAGCAACAAAACCATGAGATGAAATTTGAGGAAGCATTTTACTCAATACATTGCCACCAACTGTATCAATGGCACATGAAAATAAGGGTCTCTCCATCGCTTTTGAAGGAGAATCTAAATACTCATCGCGCATGATGACACTGGTGGCTCCGATTGATTTCAGAAAATCAACCGAAGAAGATTTACCAGTTAATGCAGAAACCTCTTTCCCTAACTTCGACATAAGCATCACAGCTATTGAACCCACACCTCCGGTAGCTCCTGAAACCAATACAGGCAAGTCTGATTCTTTTGAGGATTCATATATTTTTAATACGCTAGCTGCAGCAGTTAAGCCTGCGGTACCTATGGACATAGCCTCTAAACTAGTCAAGTTATCTGGTTTTTTGACGACCCATTCAACTGGGACATTAATGTACTCTCCAAAACCACCTGGGGTATTCATTCCCATATCATAGCCAGTGACTATGACTTCATCGCCTTCAGTAAATTGCGAGGAATTGCTATCAGAAATAGCTCCTGCAGCATCAATTCCTGGAACAAATGGATAATTTCTAGTCACCCCTTTATTGCCAGATGCAGATAATGCATCCTTATAATTTAATGACGAATGAGATACTTTTATTTGAACAAAACCGTCAGCTGGCTTTTCAAGTTCAAGTTCAGATATTGAGGCAGAAAACTCACCCTCAATCTCCTCAACATAATATGCTGAGTATTGCATTATCTTGGTTTCATTCTCATGGCAGAATCGAGTCGAATGGTTTCGCCGTTTAAGTAAGTGTTTTCAACAATATGTGCTGCCAAATTACCAAATTCAGACGGAATACCAAATCTATGAGGAAATTGAGTTGATTCAAGCAAAGGATCTCTTACTTTTTCTGGAGCCATTTTCATCAAAGGCGTGTCAAAAATACCCGGCGCAATGGTGTTAACTCTGATTCCGTGTCTTGCAAGATCTCTCGCTGCAGTAAGAGTTAAGCCAATCACGCCAGCTTTTGATGCGCTATAGGCTGATTGTCCAATTTGCCCTTCATATCCTGCGATGGAGGCAGTGTTAATGATTACGCCTTTTTCACCATCTTCTCCAGGTTCATTTTTATCCATAAGTTCAGCAGCCAATCGCATAACATTGAATGTTCCAACTAAATTTAAATCAATAATAAATTTAAAATGATCCAAAGGATGAGGTGCGTCTTTACCAATAATTCTTGCGCCATATCCAGTTCCAGCGCAGTTAATTGCAACGTGCAATTTACCAAAAGCTTCTTTGATTTTTGACATTGCATCCATGACAGGCTGCTCTTCCATAATATTCGTATTAATGTATTTAACATTATCGTTGCCAAGTTCATCACATATAGCTTTTGCATTGTCATCATTGATATCCAGAATCATGACTTTTGCACCATGAGATACAAAGTGTCTAGTTGATGCTTCACCCAAACCTGATGCGCCACCTGTGATTGCTATAACTTTATCTTTTAGTTCCATTTAATCTCTCCTTATTGAACAAGAATTATACCTAGCAATTTAAAAAAATGATTGCATTAAAAGTTGAAAAATCTAATTGGCACAATAATTGCATCAACAATTATGTAACTTCATAAAAAATATAGGAGAAATTATGAAAAGATTATTATTACTAGTGGGTATGCTTGCTATACCCTCGTTTGCAGCCGTAAGTGCAAATGTATCATTTGCTTCAGATTACGTTTGGAGAGGAATGACACAAAGCGACGGTCCTGCTATTCAAGGTGGTTTTGATTTTGAAGCAGAGTCTGGTTTCTATGCCGGTATCTGGGGTTCAAATGTCAATTTCAATGATGGTGCTGGTAGTGAATTAGACTATTACGCAGGCTATGGTTTTTCACTGGGTGATGTTGGCGTTGATATTGGATACATTGCTTTTGATTATCCTGAAAACGAAACCGGTCTTGATTTTGAAGAAATTTACCTAGGCTTAAGTTTTGGAGACTTTGGATTAACTCTGGCTTCTGGTCAAGATGGAGCGCCTGATTACACAGAATTTTCATATGCATTCGGTCCTGTATCTGTTGCCTATGGTGAATATGATGATTACGGAGATAACACAACTATCAGCTATGGTTTTACCTGTGGCTCATTTGATTGTGGTATTACTGCATACGACTTTAGTGATGGAGGATATGGTGCAGATGAAGATGGCGTATTCTTCTCAATTTCTGCAAGCCTATAAAGCATGAAATTAGTTGTAGCTATTATTAAACCGTTCAAGTTGCAGGAAGTGCGAGAAGCGCTTGTTGAAGCTGGAATAGAAGGCTTAACTCTATCTGAAGTTAAGGGGTATGGTCGACAAAAAGGACATACCGAACTATATCGTGGTGCTGAATATACGGTAGATACTCTGCCAAAAATTAAGCTTGAAATTCTTGTAGAAGACGAGAAACTCAGCACGGTCACCGACACTATTACATCCACCGCTGGGACTGGAAAAATTGGTGATGGAAAAATATTTGTAACCAACGTTGAAGATGTCATCAGAATTAGGACTGGTGAAACAGGCGACGAAGCCATTTAATTAAGGAGATTAATATGGAAGAAATGAAATTTGCATTAGATACTTTTTACGCAATTATGTCGGGAGCATTAGTCATGTGGATGGCCGCTGGGTTCACCATGCTTGAAGCTGGGTTAGTCCAAAAGAAAGATGTTTCTGAAATCGTTACCAAAAATCTTGGCCTATTCTCAATTGCATGCGTTATGTACCTTGTTTGTGGCTTTGCTTTGATGTATCCAGCAGACGCTGTATTCGCTATTGCTGGTGGACTTGATGAAGCTGGTGAAGCTATCTCATACGGAATTTTTCCAGCTATAGCTACATCTTGGGGTTTAAGCACTGACATGCCCCTTGAAGAAATAGGTATGGCATATGGAATGGACTATTCCCAACAAGCTGACTTCTTTTTTCAGGTTGTTTTTGTGGCCACAGCTATGTCAATCGTCTCAGGTGCTGTTGCTGGAAGAATGAAGTTGATACCCTTCTTCATTTTTACAGTAATACTAACTGCCTTTATATATCCTGTTCAAGGATACTGGAACTGGGGCGGTGGCTTTTTAAGCGTTCTTGGTTATTCTGATTATGCTGGATCTGGAACAGTTCATCTGCTTGGCGCTGCTGCAGCTCTTGGTGTTGTGACATTGCTTGGCGCAAGAAATGGAAAATATGGCACTGATGGTTCCATTAACCCTATGCCTGGATCTAATATTCCTTTAGCAGCATTAGGAGTACTAATTCTTTGGTTGGGTTGGTTTGGCTTTAATGGTGGCTCTGAGCTGGTTATCAGTGATGAAGCAAGTGCAATAGCCGTAAGTCAGGTCTTCTTAAATACCAATATGGCAGCTGCTGGCGGAGTCATAGGAGCATTGGTACTAAGTCTAGTTATGACTGGAAAAAGTGACGTGACTATGGTGATAAATGGAGCTATTGCAGGTTTAGTTGCAATAACTGCGGGCCCAAGTGCTCCAAGCGGAGGAGAATCAGTAATTATTGGTTTCCTAGGCGGCCTATTGGTATACGCATCAATCCTGTTTTTTGATTCGAAACTCAAGATCGACGATCCAGTTGGGGCTATCTCTGCTCATGGAATTGTTGGAATCTTTGGTGTTATGGTTGTCCCATTCACTAACCCAGAAGCATCATTCCTGATTCAGCTTGTAGGCGTTATATCAATTGCTGGTTTTGGTTTCATAGCTAGTTATGGAGCTGTTTACCTAATCAATATGGTTACACCTATAAGAGCTACTGATGAAGAGCAAGCTCTTGGACTTGACGCATCAGAAATCGGAGTTGAAGCTTACCCAGAGTTTAAGTAAATAACTCATAATAATAACCGTCAACAAATGTTGGCGGTTATTTTTTGCATCAAAAGAGTGCAAATTAAATAAAATTCTTTTACAAACACCCTCAAAAGTATCAAATATAGCTTTATAAATCGGCATGATAATTGCATCTATATATATACATTATTTTTATATGGGGTAAAAGAATGAAGCTTATATCAGCAATTATTAAGCCATTTAAACTTGAAGAGGTTCGCGAAGCTCTTCTAGATTATGGCGTAGAGGGATTAACTATTACCGAAGTTAAGGGTTTTGGCCGGCAAAAAGGTCATACTGAATTATATCGTGGTGCGGAATACACTATAGATACCCTTCCTAAAATTAAATTAGAAATTATCGCTAATAGTGAAAATGTTAATGCAATAGTTGATGTCATTTCTAAATCTGCGAATACAGAAAAAATTGGTGATGGCAAAATATTTATTACCAATGTTGAAGAAGTCATAAGAATTAGAACGGGTGAAACAGGCAGCGATGCCATTTAACAAGGAGAAAAAAATGAAATTATTTAACTACTGTCTTATTACACTTACTGCTCTTCTCTCACCCGCTGCTCTCTCCTCCGAAATAAATTCTGGAGATACTGCGTGGATACTTACCGCTACTGCCTTGGTCTTATTTATGACTCTTCCTGGATTAGCCCTTTTCTATGGTGGTCTTGTTAGATCACAAAATATCTTATCTGTGCTGATGCAATGTTTTGCAATTTGTTGCATTGTTTCTGTGGTTTGGGTTATTTACGGATATAGCCTAGCTTTTACAGGAAGTGGTTCTATTATTGGTGGAACTGATGCTTTTTTCTTGTCCAATCTGACTAGAGATTCTGCATCGGGCACTTTGCCTGAGAGCTTATTTGTTGTATTTCAAATGACGTTTGCGGTGATCACTCCTGCTTTAGTGGTGGGTGCATTCGCCGAACGAATGAAGTTTAGTGCTATGTGTATTTTTACCGTTCTATGGGTAACTTTAGTATATTTACCTGCATGTCATATGGTATGGGGTGGCGGTTATCTTGGAAGCATCGGAGTAATTGATTTTGCAGGTGGGCTGGTAGTTCATGCCACCTGTGGTGTTGGTGCCTTGGTTGCTGCCATGATGCTTGGACCTAGGAAAGGTTTTCCAGGTGGTTCATTAGTTCCTCATAATAGACCCATGGTAGTAATGGGCGCTGCAATGCTTTGGGTAGGATGGTTTGGCTTTAACGGCGGAAGTGCAGTTGCTGCTGATTCAAACGCTGCAATGGCCATTCTTGTAACCCACATCAGTGCAGCTGTTGGTGCTCTAACTTGGATGACAGTTGAATGGATTAAAACTGGTAAACCAACAGTTGTAGGTATAGCAACTGGAATGGTGGCAGGTTTAGCAACCATTACACCTGCATCCGGAACAGTTGGCCCTCAAGGAGCATTACTCATTGGTCTATTGGCTGGTCTTATATGCTTCTACGCAACACAAATGATCAAGGGTTTCTTTAAGATCGATGATTCACTCGACGTATTCCCTGTTCATGGTGTTGGAGGGATTTTAGGTATTTTAATGTTAGCTTTTATTGGAAAGCCAGATGGCTTTCTTGGAGCGGGAGCAGCAGGATTTGATCCATCTGTCTTTAATCAATTTATGATTCAACTCCAAGGTGTTGTGGTTATATGTGTTTGGACTCTGGTCTTTTCTTGGATTGCTTTAAAGATTACATCATTAATAGCTGATTTAAGGGTTAGTGATGATAATGAGCATGAAGGCTTGGACTTAACCGAGCATAATGAAAGCGCTTATCATACAGGTTAAGTTGTTTGTATCTTTTTAATAACGGGATTGGCGTATTGCTCTAATAACTTAGATCGAGCCCCTATCTCCAAAGATTTAACTCTTAGATTAAGCTCTTTTTCAGCCTCAACAATTTCCTCGGAGCTGTATGAGTCTTGTGTAAAATCTACACCTAACAAATTACAAGCTGCATAGTTAGATGCATGCAGCTTATATGAAGAAATTATAGACTGAGTGATTTTATTTGAGATCATCTGATAATCATCAGCCTCAGCAAATTTCATCGGTTCAGATAAATTTATACTCACATTGCCTTTAATGCCAATAATGCCATTGGCAATACTTTTAAGATCCTCATCCTTTTCTTTTACATACTCGCTATTTGATTGCAATAAATCTAATTCCTTGGCTTTTAATTTGTCATTCGGATCGTATTCATAAGAAATTGAAACTGATACAACTTTTAGAGAATTAAAATAACTAGCCTCAGATTGAAATTTTCTTTCAGTAAGGTGGATCATTTTTAGCATAGCTGGATCCGTTACATCAACTCCATCTTTTGCTCTTCCCTGTTTTTGAGCAATCCATACAGAGGTATTATCCCGAAAGATGCTTTGATAAATAAATTGCGAAGCAAGTGACAAGCCTGAATATATTTCTTTTTTAGTTCCACCAGACCTTTGAATTATAAAACTTTTATTTAAGCGAAATAGATCTGAAGCCCAGGCTTCCTCCATGAGATTATTGCCCACTGCAATGTTAAATGTCCGAAAACCAGATTTGTGCAAATGGAGAGCAAGTAAAGCTGCATCCAATGAAATATCTCTATGGTTTGAAATGTATAAATAATTTTCGTTTTTATTCAATCTCTCTAAACCGTTCACTTCAAATGATGCAATAGACTCTTTAACAACTTTCTCCATCAAATTTTTAAAAATCATTTGATAGTCATCAATTGTGTGGATAGTTTTTATTTGAGAAATAAGTTTTTGTTTAACAAAAAATTTTACAAAAGGAGCTTTTGCAAGAATTCCAGGAAACCGAAATCCTATTAAAGCATTTAAAACTGATGGGTTATTTGCAAGAGACTGAAGAACTCCAGCTACTTCAGCATCATTATATGGTCTAATATTTTTAAAGGGATCCATTGCATCAAGCTAGAAGTTGAATCATGACTCCTGCGGCAACAGCAGAACCAATTACTCCGGCTACGTTTGGACCCATGGCATGCATGAGTAAAAAGTTTTGAGAATTATTTTCTAAGCCTACTTTATTTACAACTCTTGCAGCCATTGGAACTGCTGAGACGCCAGCAGCACCAATCAATGGATTGATTTTATTCGAACTCAAAATATTCATTAGTTTTGCCATTAAAACACCTGAGGCTGTTCCGATTGAAAAAGCTATTATACCTAGCGACAGAATTCCAAGAGTTTCGGGGGTAAGGAACTGATCAGCTGCTAGTTTTGATCCAACGGCCAAACCCAAAAAAATAGTTACTATGTTAATGAGTGAATTTTGAACAACCTCGCTTAATCTTTCAACAACCAGCGATTCCCTCATCAAATTTCCAAAGCAGAACATCCCAATTAGCGGTGCTGCACTGGGCAACATCATGCCAACAAGAAAAACTAAAATGATAGGAAAAATAATTTTTTCTTTTTGAGAAACTTCTCTTAATTGAACCATTTTGATAGTCCTTTCATTTTTTGTGGTCAAGAATCTCATTATCGGAGGCTGAATTAAAGGTACTAAAGCCATGTATGAGTAGGCTGCAACAGCAATTGCACCTAAAAGTTCAGGAGCTAATATTGAAGATACATAAATTGCAGTTGGGCCATCTGCTCCGCCAATAATTCCAGTTGCCGCAGCTTGCTTTAAGGTGAATGAAACTATTCCTAACTCGTTTAAGAGCAAGGCACCTATCACAGTTGCAAAAATACCAAATTGCGCCGCAGCACCTAATATTAAAGTTTTAGGATTTGCTAACATCGGGCCAAAATCCGTCATGGCTCCTACGCCCATAAAAATTACCAACGGTGCGACTCCTGAGCCAATTGCTACTGAGTAAAAAGTATTTAAAATTCCTGGCTTGTATCCAAGCTCAGCAGCATATTCATTCAACAGCCATAACTGAGAATGAGAAGCTGTTTTAAGGAAAGCAGATAATGATTCGGCATCACCAAGAACAACTAAACTCAATGCTCCAGCTAATTCCTCTGAATTTGAAAAGTAAATTAACTTCTCTATCGGGCTAAGCGCTAGTCCAATTTCCGGAATGTTTGTAAGTATTGCTCCAAATCCAATGGGCAAAAGTAACAGAGGTTCAAATTTTTTACTAATTGCTAAATATAAAATCAAAAGACCCACTATAAGCATGATTGATTGCCCAAGACTTAGACTAAAGATGCCTAAACTTGAAAATATAGCTTCAAAATTCATTAGTTAATAATTTCAAATAAAGGAGTTCCAGGTTTAACTGTATCGCCTGGCTGAACAAAGATCTTACCTATAACTCCAGCAGCGGGAGCTTTTATTTCTGTTTCCATTTTCATCGCTTCTAAAATGAGCACTGTTGAATTAACAGGAACAGATTCCCCCTCTGAGACTATTAATCTAAAAATGTTTCCGCCCAATGGGGCTTCAATTATAGTTCCAGCACCAGTGGGAGCAGCTGGAGAAGGCGTTGCAGCTTTCGGCGCTGAACCATCATTAATTGTCACTGAATTATCTGCCTTCAAAGTTACGGAATATTCTTGATCGTCAACTGTAACCAAATATGAAGCATCATTTAGCTGTGTGATCTCCAGTGGCTCAGATTCGAAATAATCTAAATTATCTACGTTCTCCAAATAATTGAGTCCAATTTCTGGAAACATCACATAGATAAGTATATTTTCATCAGAGGCTTCAGCTAAAATTGATTTATCAGCAATCGCTGTTTTAAAATCTTCCGCAGATGATTGAAAATCTTCGTTTAGTAGATCTGCCGGTCTGCATGTAATTACAGCACTTTCTCCAATAGCTTGTTGCTGCAAGTCTTTATTTACTGGTGCAGGCGTTGCACCATACTCTCCCTTGAGTAAAGACTTGACCTCATTTGTAATCGTTGAATACCTAGAGCCAGACAATACATTTATAACTGATTGTGTGCCCACTATCTGCGATGTAGGAGTGACCAGAGGTATAAAGCCTAGATCCTCTCTCACTTTAGGAATTTCTTGAATAACTTCATCAAACTTATCAATTGAATCCTGGGCTTTAAGTTGATTTTCAAGGTTCGTTAACATCCCGCCAGGAACCTGCGAAGCAATGATTCGAGCGTCCACGCCTCTTAGTGAACCTTCAAAATTTTTATATTTTTTTCTAACAGCCTGAAAATGTTCAGCAATAGGTATCAACTTATCAAGATCTAATTCGGTTTCTCTATTTGTTCCATCAAGAATACTGATCATTGTTTCAGTGGGAGTATGCCCATATGTCATACTCATTGAAGAAATTGATGTATCAATATTATCTAGACCAGCTTCAATGGCTTTTACGCCTGTTGCAACTGAAAAGCCAGTAGTTGCATGACAATGAAGGTGGATAGGTATTTCAAGTTCTTCTTTGAGCCTTGAAACCAACTCAAATGCAACATATGGCTTTAATAAACCTGCCATATCTTTTATCGCGAGAGAGTGAGCTCCCATATCTTGAATATTTTTTGCAAGATCAACCCACAAATCAATCGTATGAACAGGACTGGTTGTATAAGATATTGTGCCTTGAGCATGACCTTCAACAGAAATAACAGCTTGCAGTGCCTGATGCATATTTCTTACATCATTTAAAGCATCGAACACTCTAAAAACATCGACGCCATTCTTTTTTGAGCATTCTACAAATTTATTAACTACATCATCTGAATAATGTTTATAACCTAATAAATTTTGGCCTCTTAGCAGCATCTGCTGAGGAGTATTAGGCATCATGGATTTAATTTTTCGAATTCTCTCCCATGGATCCTCACCGAGGTATCTAATGCATGAATCAAAAATAGCACCGCCCCATGATTCAACAGACCAGAAACCAACATCATCTAAATTCTTTAAAGCAGCTTCCATATCATGGTATCTAAATCTAGTCGCAAGCAAGGATTGATGAGCGTCCCTTAAAACAACTTCTGTGACACCAATTTTTTTTGATTCAGTCATGATCGCATGCCTCCGAGAACTTCTTTAATGATCTTATGATGAGTTTCGTTATTTACCTGAACTAATGAGTTCCTAGCATTATGACTTAGCTCATTGTCCTGTGTTGATGATGAGAATAATAGCCTCAATAAATTGACTGAAATAATTAACAATACTAAGAAGGTAAAAACAATAACCATGCCAGTTAAAAGCAAGTTAATGCCCTCTTGTATTAGAATATTTTGCTCGATCATATTTATCAATATTTATAATTCAAACATTTGAATTGAACTTAGTGATTTTACACCAATCTAAGTACAATAATAAAATGACAATTCACCCTTATTTAAATCAATCCGGCGTTTCAATTTCAGCTCATAGAGGCGGGAGCGAAGAAGCCCCTGAAAATACATTAGAATCATTTAAATATGCTCTAGATCTTGGTTCTTCTTACATTGAAACAGATGTTCAGCTATCTGCAGATGGAATACCATATATCTTCCATGATGATGATCTCATCAGACTCTTGGGCATGGATGTGACCTTCAATTCTCTTCATAGCAATGAAATCGAGCAATTAAAACTATTTGAATCCTATCAAATCCCAAAATTGGAGACAGCACTTACCCAATTCCCAAATGCGCTATTTCAAATTGATCTAAAAACAGATGAGGTTGCCCTTCCAGCAATGAGGGTTATAGAAAAGTTAAATGCCTTTGATAGAATTTGCATAGCTAGTTTTAGCAGCAACAGACTCCAAAAAGTCAGAGATCAGTTTCCTGAAACATGTCTTTCCATGGGTCCTAAAGAGATTTTAAAACTTTTATTAGCTAGTTTTGATCTTTACAACAAAAAAATTCCTGGGGACTGTTTGCAAGTTCCCATATATCACTATGGCATAAAACTAGTAACCAAACGATTTGTAAAGTATGTACAGAGCATTGGCCTGAAAATTCATGTATGGACCATTAATGATGAAAATACAATGAGAAAATTAATTGATCTTGGTGTTGATGGGATCATTACTGATAGGCCAAAAGTATTAAATGAGATTTTGTCTAAAAACTAGCGGCGGGCTTCTCAGCAACAATTCTCCAATTTAAATCAGCAATCTTAGCTTTTTCTGCATCTGTCCATGATTGTCCACCGGTTTGTAATAAATCCAATGACTCTTCTACCCAAGCAGGAATTAATTTTATGCGTTGAAAAAACCTAATCACTTTCCTAACTCTTAAAATTAAATCTCTTTTTTGCTCGCATATCGGCCATGCAGGACTCTTTGAGGGTGCTGAT
>Ga0255762_10001250_pt1 | contig 22120 bp, 20 predicted proteins | sample 101ome_16_FD_179962 | JGI IMG/M metagenome (GOLD analysis project Ga0255762, IMG submission 179962) | Coastal salt marsh microbial communities from the Groves Creek Marsh, Skidaway Island, Georgia - 101401AT metaG (version 2) | ecosystem: Environmental > Aquatic > Marine > Intertidal zone >...
TTGTCTTGCATTCTTATCTTCAATCACAATTTCACTTATTGCTTTTAGATTGTCCAATAAAGTCATGTCATTAAAAAATCCCCCATATTGAGGCACATACCCAACTTTAAATTTTTTAGTTCTTAGATATATTGGAAATTTAGTAACATCCTGACCATTGATTAAAACTTTTCCATTTTTGGGCATAATTAACCCTGTAATTAAATTAAAAATTGTTGATTTTCCAACACCATTAGGGCCAAGCATCCCAAATATTTGACCTTCGTTTATACTAAAGTTAATTTTATCTAAAATTAATCTATTTCCATATGCTAAAGAAATATCTTTAAATTCAATAATTGTATTGATTTTTTTAAATGATTTTATTCGAAACTTTTTAATAATAGCCATTAATCTTTAGATTTAATATTTACTTTTTTATTCTGTTCATACATAGAAATTTTTGTGTCCTTAGTTTTAATATCCATTTCAATTAAATCTGCTTTTAACATATTTTCCAAATTTGTATAAGTTACGTCTTTAGAAATTATGATTGAGTTTCTTTCAAATGAAAAATCACCATAATCACCAGTAATTTTATTATCAAGATATGTAATTATTACATTTTTTGAAAAAATAGTATCATTATTGACAATATTATATTTTCCAAAATCAGAAGTGATATTTACATTATCTTTGTCTTTTAATCTTATTATAGTCTTCACGTCAGTTAAAAAAATTATATTAGTATCTGCAAGATCAATTTCACCTTGAACTGCCTCAACTATATATTCATTTCCTTTCAGATCTTTTGAGACATAATTAACACCTTTAATAATATTTGCGCTGTAAATAATCTCCTCTTCTTGGATCTGAGCTGGTTGAATTGATTTTTTTTTAGGATTAAATTTTGAATAAATAAAGATCGCAAAAAATGAAAAGAGAACTATTAAAATTATCCTAATTAATTTTTTTTTTGTCACTTAAGAGATATTTGAATTAAGGATATTGTGAATATGAATTACTCCAATAGTTTTGTTTTTATTTTTTTTATTATAAACACATAATGACGTAATTTTTTTACTATTCATTAAGGCTAAAGCTTTAGCTGCAAGTGCATCTTTATCAATACCTATAGGTTTCTTTGTCATTATTTTTTTTACCAAAGTAGTGTGCAAATTTTGATTAATTTGACTAAATCTTCTGATCTGACCATCAGTAATTATTCCCTTAGTTTCTTTTTTTTTGTTCGTAATTATTAAAATTCCTAATTTTTTTTGAGTTAGAATCCTCAGAGCTTTGCTCATTTCGAGGTTTTCATTTACGAAAGGAATTTTGTTACCTGTGATCATTAGATCTTCAACAGTTTTAAGCTGAGCACCTAAACTACCCGCAGGATGAATTTTTTTGAAATCTAGTTTTCCAAATTTTTTCTTTTTCATAACTGCAATTGCGAGAGCATCTCCTAGTGCTAGCTGAGATGTTGTGCTTGAAGTTGGGACAATTCCTGCAGACTCTATTACTTGAGGAATTAATAACTTAATATCAGATGCGTTGTATAGAATGGAATCTTTTTTTGACATTATTCCTATTAATAAAATTTTATTTCTATTTGCATATTGAATTATGTTTTTAAGCTCTTCACTTTTTCCTGAGTAGCTAATTAGAATTAAAACATCTTTTTTAGAGATTGACCCTAAATCACCATGAGAAGAATCACTTGCTGACAAACAAAATGCAGGAGATCCGACAGATGACATTGTAGCTGCTATCTTATTAGCAATTAAACCACTCTTACCAACACCAGACAAAATTATTTTTGATTGGCAATTCGCAATTTTTTCAACAGCTAAATTAAAAGAATTTCCAAGATTTTTCTTTAGTTTTTCTAATGCTTTAATTTCTAAATTGATTACCTCTTTAGCTATTTTGATATAATTCGTTTTTTGCATTTAGTGAGACCAAATATCATCTTTAAATAGAGCTAAATCAAGCTCCACCCTTGTTTTTAAAAACTTTAAACAATCATTATATAAATTTATCCTTTTTTCTCTTTGAAGAATTTTGATTAATTCATCATGAATTTTATGAAGATAGATTACATCGTTTGCACAGTATTTTAGTTGAGCAGATGTTAACTCGCCTCCAAAATCTGAGCTTTGAAATTGTTTGCTTATATCTACGTTTATAAATTCTTTAATTAATGTTTTAAGAGAATGACTATCGGAATAAGATCTTGCTAACTTAGATGCAATTTTTGTGTCTAAAATATTATTAGTTTCAGTTTTTAAATAATACTTAATGTGAGCTATATCAGCCCTTCCATAATGAAAAATTTTTGTAATCGTGTTATCCGCTAATACTTTTACTAGGTTAGGAGCATTATATTCTGATCGGTCTAATTGAATTATATGAGCATCAGAGTTGCCAGAGGAAATTTGGATTAGGCACAACGGATCTCTTCTTACATCTAATCCCATGAACTCACCATCAACAGCAATTACATTGCCTAATTTTATATCATCTGGTAAATCATTCTTGTGAAGTTTAATATCAATATTCATTTCTAAATATATATATATGAAACCTAAAAATTGTCTAATTTTTGGCGGTAGTGGTCAAATAGGAAGACATCTAATTCGAAAACTTACAAAAAACAATATTAGAGTAACTGTAGTAACAAGAAACATCCATCAGAAAAGCTATATCATTAAAACACAGGGAAACGCAGGCTATATTGATATTGTTGAAGCTAATATTTATGACGAAAAAAAAATAAGAAATTTATTTTCTAAGTCAGATATTTGCATAAATTTAATAGGTATTTTATTTGAGAAAAAAAAGGGGAATACTTTTTATAATATACATACACTTTTTCCATCTTTGTTATCCAAATTAGCAAAAGAATATAAATTGAAAAACTTCATACATCTTTCAGCTCTTGGAATTAATGAAGCGATAGATAGCAAATATGCAAAAAGTAAATTAGAGGGTGAAAAAAATATTTTACATAATTTTCCACTTTCGACTATCCTAAGACCTTCAGTTGTATACTCAGTTGACGATAATTTTACGACTAATTTTATGACATTGTTAAATCGACTTCCAGTTTTTCCTTTATATTATTCAGGCAAAACAAAATTTACACCTATTCACTGTTCAGATTTAACAGATGTAATTTATGAGACGATTACAAAAAATATAAATTCAAAAATAATTGAATGTGTTGGGCCTGAGGTGATAAGTTTTAGAGAGATAATAGAAAGACTTCTCACTTTAATTAATAAAAAAAGATTATTGCTACCTATGCCATTGCAACTTGCTACACTTACTGCAAAAATATTCCAATTATTACCAAATCCAATTTTAACAGAAGATCAATTGAGATTACTTAAATATGATAATGTTTTATCAGGAAAGTATAAAAGCAATTCAGATATAGGTGTGCCTAGTAAAAAATATTTTAACGAAGAAGTAAAAAAATATTCTTATATGTGGAGAGAGGGCGGACAATTCTCTACAGAAAAATATTCAACAGAAGAGAATATTTGAGCTTATTTAAGCTGATTGTATTTTCTTTTCTATAAATTCCGGAACTTCTTCTTTATCAGTTATATCTTCTTTTTTACCTTTTGGCTGATAAGCATAAAGTAAGTGAAGTTTGCAATAAGAAAAATCTTTTAAAGATGATCTTCCGCAAAAATAAAAATTTTTTTCATCAGGATGTCCAATTGGCCATTTACACGAACTTTCGTCTAATTCTTCAAGTTGTTTAGGATTTTCTGGTTCAAAATCTTTTTCGATTATTAATGATTTAAATCTACTTTTTCTTCCTCTTTTTAATTGAGCATTATTTACTTCCACATTGCTGTCGAAGTTTTTGTTTGATGTAGCTGTTCGGGTTTTTATTTTTGCCGACAAGTTAAGTCTATGAGCTTTACCTATTACAGCATTTCTGCTTATACCACCGATAATCTCAGCGATTTGACTTGCAGTATTACCTTTGCCCCATAATTCTTTTAACTTTGAAACTTTTTCTTCTGTCCAGCTCATAATTACCTATATAGTGTATTAGTTTTATAAAAAAACACAATATAGTGTTATAAAAATCAGATTAACAACGGTTATTTGTTAGTTATTAACAACTTTAATCAGTTCTTAATTAATAATTACAATCGAAAATTGAATTTATTTGATTTAATTTTGAGGGATTTAGTATTACCTAATTTAAATAATGAGCTTTCTTGCAAAAAATTATAATCGAAAAAAAATTGCTTTTAGCAAAGGAAAAGGAAGTTACCTAATTTCAGTTAATGGTCAAAAATATTTAGATTTTGTGCAAGGAATTGCAGTTAATTCTTTAGGTCATGCTCATCCAAGATTAATAAAAACTTTAAATGATCAATCTAAAAAAGTTTGGCATGTATCGAATGCATTTATTATCCCAGAGGGAGAAAAATTAGCAAAAAAAATAGTAAAAAAAACATTTGCTGATTTTGTAATGTTTCAAAATAGTGGTGCAGAAGCTACTGAAGCTGCAATAAAAGTTGCAAGACGATATTTTTATTCAATTGGAAAGCCTAACAAAAATAGAATTTTGTGTATAAAGAATTCTTTTCATGGAAGAACAATAGCTGCAATTTATGCTAGCGGCTCAAAAAAGATGACAGAGGGTTTTGGGCCAAAAGTTAGTGGTTTTGATCATTTTAATTTTGGTGACCACAAATCTTTAAAAAAATTAATAACTAAAAATACAGCAGCAGTTATGGTTGAAACAATTATGGGTGAAGGTGGTATTAAAGTTATTCCAGACTGGTGTTTAAAAGGTCTTAGAAAACTATGTGATAAAAAAAATGTCTTACTAATTCTTGATGAGGTTCAATGTGGAATTGGCAGATCTGGAGATTTTTTTGCTTTTGAAAAATCAAAAGTTAAGCCTGATATAGTACCAATTGCAAAAGGAATTGGAGGGGGTTTTCCTATTGGTGCAGTTTTGATGAACAAAAAAGTTGCAGCAGGAATGATTGCTGGAACGCATGGTTCAACTTTTGGAGGAAATCCACTTGCAATGCAAATAGGCAATACTGTCTTTGATATTATTTCTAAAAAAAGTTTTCTTAATAATGTTAAAAAAAATTCTAAATATTTTTTTGGTCAGCTAAATAAAATTAAAGAAATGTATCCAAATATAATTAAAGAGGTGAGAGGTAGAGGATTTTTGATTGGGTTACAACTTCACAAAGATCAAACTGATTTTATCAAAAAATTAATGGACTACAAATTATTGACTATCAGAGCCGCAGAAAATGTTGTGAGAATTCTACCTCCTTTAAATGTAAAAAAATCAGAGCTTGATTTAGCTATAAAGATAATAAAAAAAGTTTGTGCTAATTATTAGATAAATGAATCATTTTATAAACCTCAAAGATATTCCCGCTAAGGATCTTAAAAAAATTTTGATTGATGCAAAAAAAAGAAAAAAAAATAGATCTAAATTAAGTACTTTGCAGACCGATAAAGATGCGCCGCTTAAAGGTAAACTGTTGATCCAGATGTTTGAAAAATCAAGTCTTAGAACAAGATTAAGCTTTTATTTAGCAATAAAACAATTAGGTGGTGGCACAATTACATTAAGATCAAATGAATTACATTTAGGAGAGGGTGGAGAGTCTCTCGAAGATACTGCAAAAATTTTATCTACTTATGGAGATGGGTTTATGCTTCGAACAGATAGTGACCAAAAATTAGATGATTTTAAAAAATATTTGTTAATCCCAATTATTAATGGACTATCCCCATCATCACATCCAACTCAAGTTTTATCTGATGTTTTTACTGTTGAAGAAATTAAAAAAAAACCCATTTCAAAACTTAACATTACTTGGATTGGTGACTCAAACAATGTTTTAAATAGCTTGATAGCTGCATCAGTTAAATTTTCTTTTAAATTAAACATCGGATGTCCCAAAAAATATGAACCTAAAAAATTTGTTTTAGACTGGGTTAAAAGTCAAAATAAAAAAGTTTATATTTTTAATGATGCCAAAAAAGCAGTGTTAAATGCAGATGTTATATTTTCAGACAAAGTAATATCACTTAATGATAAAGTTAATAAAAAAATTAAAGTTAATGATTTTAAAAACTTTAGAGTTAGTAAAAAATTAATGAATTATGCAAAAAAAGATTGTACTTTTTTACATTGTTTACCAAGAGGGTCAGAAGTAGATGATGCTGTATTTAAAAGCAAAAACTCAAAAGTTTGGTTGCAAGCTTTAAATAGAGTTCACGTTCAAAAAAGTATTTTATTATATTGTTTTGGAAAATTAAGGTAGCTGGAGAGGGCTATCTGAATTTTGATTAAGGTATTTAATAATTGACGCTCTATCTTCCTCTTTTCTTAAACCAGCGAAAGCCATCTTAGTTCCCTTAATCCACTTACTAGGTTTGAGTAAAAATCCATTTAATTCCTCAAAATTCCAATCTTTACCGTATTCTGCAAGTGCATTTGAATATTTATATTCTGCCGCACTGCCGATTTTTCTTCCAACAACATTATATAAAGCAGGTCCAATTTTATGAGCACCACCTTTATTAATCGAGTGACATGCTGCACATTTTTTAAAAATATTTTCTCCTGAAGCAACATCTCCTAAAGCCATCAATGCTGCAATATCAACTTTTTCTTCTTCAACTACCGCAGTAGCTGCTGTTGCAGAAGATGTTTGTTGGACTTCTACTGCATAGCCTGGCTTTTCAGGTTTCTCCACATAGAATATTACATTAGAAAGTTTTCCAATTCCTATTACAAGTAGAGCTACCAGAAGAACTGCAGCAACTATTTTATTAATTTCAAAAGAGTCCATTTTGATAAATTTTTATAACAAATCTATAACATTAAAATTTTATAATTCCTTATATTTTACTGTACAATTTTGCCTCTCTTTATAATCTAAATAATTATAAATAATCTATGAAAACATTAGTGATTATTCCTTCCAGAATGTCAGCAACTAGATTGCCAGGGAAACCATTATTAAAGATAAACGGCAAATCAATTATATCTCACGTGTTTAAACGAGCTGAAAGCGCTGAAATTGGTGAAGTAGTTGTTGCAACAGAAGATATTGAAATTGTTAATGATATAAAAAATAATGGTGGAAACGCAATTCTTACATCAAAAAACCATAAAACTGGAACAGATAGAATATTTGAGGCACTTAATTTATTAAATAAAAAAGACATTGATCTAGTAATGAATGTTCAAGGTGATGAACCAGATATTGATATTGAAGATATCAAGAATTTAGACATTAAGATGAAACAAAATAGTTCTAGTATTGGAACACTTGCTGCAAAAATTGAAAAAGAAGAAATGTACAAAAATGAAAATGTGGTCAAAGTTAAAATTAAAGAAGAATTTGATAAAAATTCTTTTCCATTAGCAAAAAATTTCATGAGAAATATCGAGGCAGAAAATAAAACTCAAATATTTCATCATATTGGTATTTACTGTTATGAAATTCAAACTTTAAAAAAATTTGTAAAGTTAAACCAAACTCAAAATGAATTGAAAAATAGATTAGAACAACTTAGGGCTATGGATAATAATATTAATATTAACGTTGCTCTAGCAAATAGATCCCCTATAGGAGTAGATACTATGGAAGATTATCTGGCTATAAAAAAAATTATGGAATATAAATAATTATGAGCAAGATATATTTCCAAGGTACATACGGAGCATATTCTCATTTAGCATCTCTAGAGATTGACTCAAAGGCAGAAATTATTCCATGTAAAACCTTTGATGAATGTTTTTTGAAAGCTACTAACGAAAAAAACTCCAAAATCGTTATCCCAGAGTCAAATAGAATTACAGGAAATATTGGGATTGAGTATCTTATATTTAAATATCGTCTAAATATTTACTCAGAGCATTTTCAAAAAATTGAACACAACTTATTAGGTCAAAAAGGTGCAAAATTAGCTGATATTAAAAATGTGTTTTCTCACGCACAAGCTTTATCGCAATGTTCAAATTTTATTAAAAAAAACAATCTAAACGAACATGTGAGAGCAGATACAGCTGGTTCTGCAGAAATGATTTCAAAAAATAAAAAAAAAGATGAAGCTGCAATTGCCTCTTCATTAAGTGCTGAAATTTATGGATTAGAAATAATTAATAAAAATATTGAAAATGAAAAAGGAAATTTAACTAGATTTTTAGTTATGGGAAAAGAGTTAATTCAACCAGAGTTTAGGGATAAAAAATATATCACATCTTTTTTATTTAAATTAAAAAGCAAACCAGCAGCACTTTACCAATCTCTCGGTGGTTTTGCTATTAATGGAGTTAACTTAACTAAATTACAAAGTTACCCTGAAAAAAACTCTTTTGACTCATTCTTTTTTTTATGTGATCTTGATGGGCATATTGAAGATAAAAAAGTTCAAAAATCACTCGAAGAGCTTGGTCTTCACTGTCAGGATTTTCATGTACTAGGTGTATTTGAAGCAGACCCAATAAGAGATAAAAAATTATAATCTTTTCTTGTAGAATAGAAAATAATACTGCTATAATAGTTTTGGAGGCTAGAGGTGGATGCTGCTTGAACCCGACCAGATCTTAACGGAAGCAGTCGTAGAGACAGTTATTCAGGTTCTAGTCTCCTAAAATATATACATGAATAAAAATACAAAAGTTTTAGCCCTTAAATATAGACCTCAGACATTTGACGATCTGATTGGACAAGAGGTTGTTGCTGAAACAATCATTAATTCTATTAAGTTAAATAAAGTACCAAATGCTTATCTTTTTACGGGAATTAGAGGGATAGGAAAAACAACAACAGCTAGAATTGTTGCAAAATCTCTTAATTGCTTAAATGGAATAGAAAATTTATGTAAAGAAAGTTTATGTGAAAATTGTGAAGCTATTGCAAGCTCGAGACATATAGACGTTCTTGAAATGGATGCGGCCAGCAAAACAGGCGTTGATGATGTTAGAGATTTAATTGAATTTTCAAGATACGGGCCCACCTCATCAAAATATAAAATTTTTATTATCGATGAAGTTCATATGTTAAGTAAGCAAGCTTTTAATGCATTGTTAAAAACATTAGAAGAGCCTCCCGAATATTTAAAATTCATATTTGCAACAACAGAAATTAAAAAAATACCCATAACAGTTGTTTCAAGATGTCAGAGATTTGATTTATCTAGAATAAAATCAACAGAACTATTTAATTTTATAAAAAAAATTAAAGACAAAGAAAATGGCAAAGCAACTGATGAAGCATTGAAATTAATAGTAAAAATTTCAGAAGGCTCAGTTAGAGATGCATTATCATTACTTGATAGAGCTCTTCTAAGTCTTGATGGTAAAAAGGAATTAGATTTAAATGCAGCTCAAAAAATATTTGGTTATTTTGACAAATCTCAATTAATAGAAATGTTTAATTTAATCTTAAAAGGTGATGAGAATAAAGTTATTGAAAGCTATCGGAATATTTATGATCAGGGTGTTGAGCCAAAAATATTCATCAACGATTTTTTAGAAATTTTATATTATTTTAAAAATATTAATTCTCTTACATTAGAAAGTACAAATTTTTCACTTAATGACGAAGAGTTTAATCAAATTAAAGAAATATCAGATAATGTTGATAGTGAAGTTTTAATTTTATTTTGGCAATTCACAATTCAAACACTTGGTGAATTAGATATTGTATCTAATCAACATCTTTCAATTGAAATGTTTTTATTAAGATTGATTCATATCAAGGGTTTTAAGCCTAAAAATGAAAATCAAAGTACCACCCAAGAACACAATTATCAAAAAGATAGTTCTGAAGTAAATATTCCAACTAAGATAATAAACAAAGATACTATCAATCAAATAAAAAATGTTTCTCAAGAAAAAAAAATAAAATTAGATCCAAAAATTGATACGAAAGTTTTGAGTGAAATAAAAATTCAGTCATTTAGTGAATTAGTAGATTTATGCGCTAGCAAAAAAGAAATGAAACTAAAATATGAGCTAGAAAAAAATGTAAACCTAGTAAAATTTGAAAATTGTAGAATAGAAATTTCTTTTAACGATAATCTTGACAAAGATTTTGTAAAAAATTTATCAACAAAATTATTAGAATGGACAAATGAGAGATGGATTATAAGCTTCAGTAAAAATCAAGGAGAAATGTCGATTAAGGAAAAGGAAAAAAACAAACAAAAAGAATTAATTGAAAGTACAAAAAAAACAGATTTATATAAAACCGTTATGGAATACTTTCCAGATGCAGAATTAATTGAGGTCAGGCCGACTATAAAGGATGATGATAAATGACAGATTTTTCAAAAATACTAGATAAAGCTAGAGAATTAGAAGCTAAAATGAAGGAAAGTCAGGAGAAAATCAAAAGCCTTAGAGTTGAAGGCATTTCTGGTTCTAACTCAGTAAAAGTTATATTAGATGGCGAAGGGGAGATGCAAAAAATTGAAATATCAAATGAAATTTTGAAAGAGGATAAAGCAATAGTTGAAGACTTAATAGTTGCTGCCCACAATAACGCAAAGTCTCAATTAAAATCAAAAACTACAGAAGAAATTTCAAAAGCAACTGGTGGTTTGGGAATTCCTGGTTTTAAATGGCCATTATAGTTGATGCAAAATATTACTGAAATAGAAGATCTAGTAAAATTAATTTCAAAACTACCTGGTCTTGGACCAAAGTCTGCAAAACGAATAGTATTAAAACTAATTAATAATAGAGATGAAATTATTAAGCCAATGGCCAATACATTGGCTCAAGTTTATAAAAATGTAACACGATGCAACTCATGTGGTTCATTAAAATCTACTAATGATGGATGTGTAAATTGTGAAAATGTTAAAGAAAAATATAATAAAATTTGTGTTGTTGAAGATATAGCTGATCAATGGTCTATCGAGAATTCAAATATTTATAAAGGATACTATCACATTCTTGGAGGAACATTAGCTTCTGCAGGACATAGAAAAGAGGATCTTTTAATAAATTCTTTAGTTGAAAGAGTAGTTAAAGATAAAATTGAAGAAGTTATTTTAGCAACGAGTGCTACTGTAGAAGGTCAGACAACAGCATACTATATTCAGGATAGCTTAAAAAAAACTAATGCAAAAATTACAAAATTAGCACAAGGTTTACCTGTTGGTGGAGAAATAGAGAGTTTAGATGATGGTACTTTATTTTCAGCTTTTAAAAATCGTTCAAACCTGAATTCTAATTCTGAATAGATTTTATTTTAATTCGATTTAAATGTAACAAAGGTTCTGTATATCCAGAAGGTTGTTCTTTTCCTTTAAAAATTAAATCACATCCTGCCTTAAATGCTATCGAATTATCAAAACTATCACTCATTTTAGTATAATTTTTATCATCTTTATTTTGTTCATCGACAATTCTTGCCATTTCTTTCATGATTTCAATAACATGTTCTTTAGAAATAATTCCATGATGAATCCAATTAGCAATATGTTGTGATGAAATTCTTAAGGTTGCTCTATCTTCCATTAGGCCAACATTATTTATATCTGGAACTTTAGAACATCCAACACCTTGATCTACCCACCTTACAACATAACCTAGAAGTGTTTGAGCAGAATTTGAAACTTCTGATTTAATTTCTTCTATTGACCAGTTTGGCCTATCAGCAACAGGTATTGTTAAAAGATCGTCAAGTTTTGCAGTGTCTCTTGATTGGATTTCTTTTTGTTTATCAAAAATATTTATTTCATGATAGTGCATTGCATGAAGTGCAGCGGCAGTTGGAGATGGTACCCAGGCACAGTTAGCCCCAGCTTTTAAATGACCTATTTTTTGCTCTAGCATTTCTTTCATTTTGTCTGGCATAGCCCACATACCCTTACCAATTTGAGCTTTACCAGAAAACCCACACTTTAGACCAATATCAACATTATTATTCTCATATGCATTTATCCATTTTGATAATTTCATATCGCCTTTTTTAATCATTGGACCTGCTTCCATAGAAGTATGCATTTCATCTCCAGTTCTATCTAAAAAACCAGTGTTTATAAAAAACACTCTATGCTTTAGTGATCGAATACATTCTTTAAGATTAGCTGAGGTTCTTCTTTCCTCATCCATAATTCCTATTTTACACGTATATTTTTTTAAATTTAAAACCTCTTCAACTTTAGTAAAAATTAAATCTGTGAAGGCAGTTTCATCTGGTCCATGCATTTTTGGTTTTACAATATACACAGAACCAGTTCTTGAGTTACCCTTTAGTTTAAAATCATGAAGAGCTGCAGCTGTTGTTATGAATGCATCCATTATTCCTTCAGGTATTTCTGAACCATCTTTTAATAGGATCGCAGAATTTGTCATTAGGTGCCCAACATTTCGAACAAGTAATAAACTTCTTCCATGCAGTTTTAGGCCAAGCCCGTCTTTTGAGATATAACTTTTATCTTTATTGAGTTTTCTCTCAATTATTTTTCCATTTTTTTCAAACTTATTTGAAAGGTTACCCCTCATCAATCCTAGCCAATTTTGATAACAAGCAACCTTATCTTCTGCATCTACAGCTGCAACACTGTCTTCATTATCGCAAATAGTTGACAGAGCAGACTCTATAATCAAATCACTTATACCTGCCGGATCTTGTTTGCCACTTAAAGAAGTTGGATCTACTAGTATTTCGATATGCAGATTATTGTTTTTAAGAATAATTGAAGAAGGTTTGGTACTTTCTCCTCTGTGACCTATGAATTTATTTTGGTCTTTTAATTTTGTTGTTTCTTTATTTTTATAAATAATCAAGGATTTATCTTGAATATTAAAACCTGTAACTTCTTTCCAATTAAAGTTTTCTAATGAAAAGTATTTATCTAAAAATTCTTTTGCATAATTTATTACCAGCTCTCCTCTTGAAGCATCATAATCATTTTTTGAAGTATCAATTGGCTTGATAGCGTCTGTTCCATATAAACTATCGTATAAACTCATCCATCGCGCATTTGCTGCATTCAGCGCATATCGCGCATTCATTATTGGAACCACAAGCTGTGGTCCTGCTATGTTTGCAATCTCTTCATCAATATTATTAGTTTCAATTTTAAAATCCGGACCTTCTTCTTTTAGATAGCCTATTTTTAGAAGAAATTTTTTATATTCATCAATATTAATTTCATTTCCCTTATTTTTGATATGCCATTCATCTATTTGTTTTTGTAATTGATCTCTAATATTTAATAATTCTTTATTCTTTGGAGCGAGTTCATGCACAACTTTATCAAACCCATCCCAAAAACTATCAGGTGAAATTTCAGTGTCTTTCAGCAATTCATCATTGACAAAATTATGAAGTTTTTCTGAAACTTTAAGATTATTTACGTTTATATATTTTTCTTGCATATCACTTATTAATTTACCCCATCTGTATTTTTGCCTGAGAGTTTTGCTCCTTCGGCGGAAAAATTATTCTCTTTCCAGAGTGTTATGCTTTTATCGGTCCAGTTTACCTGAGAGTTTCCGGGGTGGTTGCTCCTTCGGTGCTAATTTATTAGTCTCTCCCGATAGACGAGAAATCTACAAGTTAATATATTGATGTCAATTGATTATTGAAAATCTTAAACATTTTATTGCCTTTTTTAATACATAAGTACTATTCTCATAAAATGAAAAATTATCTAAATTTTGAATCTGATATAAAAAACTTAGAAAGCGAGCTTGAAAAGCTTAAAGATCCCTACAATCAAGGAGGACTTTCAGAAGTTGACACAAATAAGATTTCAAAAACTCAAGATGAGTTAGATAAAAAATTAAAAGAAATTTATTCTTCATTGGATCCTTGGCAAACCACAATGGTTGCAAGACATGAAGATAGACCTAAGTCAAAATTTTTTATCGACAATCTATTTGAGGATTTTATTTCACTAGCAGGTGACAGGTATTATGGCGAAGATAAATCTGTACTAACTGGATTTGCAAAATTTAATGGTCAATCAGTTTTAGTAATTGGACAAGAGAAAGGTGAAAATTTAGAAACAAGAATAGAGAGAAATTTTGGGATGATGAGACCCGAAGGATATAGAAAAACAATTCGATTAATGGAGCTTGCAGATAAATTTAATATTCCAATAATTTCTTTTATTGATACTCCTGGTGCTTACCCGGGCGTAGGTGCTGAAGAAAGGGGACAAGCCGAAGCAATTGCTAAATCTATTGAATGCTGCATGAAATTAAAGGTCCCAACATTAGCTATAGTAATTGGAGAAGGTGGATCTGGAGGTGCAATAGCTCTAGCCTCATCTAGCAAAGTTATAATGTTAGAAAATGCAATTTACTCAGTAATATCACCTGAAGGATGTGCAACTATTTTATGGAGAGATCCCAAAAAAATGCTGGATGCAGCTAAAGCCATGAAACTATCTGCAAAAGATCTTCTAGAGTTAAAAGTAATTGATGAAATTATTCCTGAACCACTTGGGGGAGCACATAGAGATCGAAATTTAATTTTAAGCAACGTAAGAGAGTCTATATCTAAAAACTTAAATTTATTTAAAGAAATGTCAGGCGAGGAAATATTAGATCAAAGAAAAAATAAATTTTTAAAAATAGGAAGAAACAAAGGTTTCATCAGCAATCCAGAAAACCTAAGCACACTGGAGAGCAAAAAAAATAATCTAGAGCAATTTTATGTTAAAAATAAAAAGATTTTTTATTTCACAATCGCTTTTTTACTGTTAGTTGCCTTTTTGGTAACTTTTTTTTTATAAAGCCCCACAACATTGTTTAAACTTTTTGCCTGTTGCTTCACATCTATCATTCCTTGAAATCTTTTGGTCTTTTTTTAAAATTAAAAGGCATTTTGGATTATTAAGTATTTCAGTTTCTTTGTTTTTATTTTCGGGACTAACTTGCTCAATAACTTTTAAATTCATTAATACTGTAATGTAGTCAAGTTTTAGTTTTTCTAGCAGGCTTGAGAATAAATCAAACGCTTCCTTTTTATATTCTACCAAAGGGTCCCTTTGACCATAAGATCTCAACCCAACAACTTGTCTTAATTGTTCTAAGTACTGAATATGTGATTTCCAATTCATATCTATAGATTGTAATAAAATTCTTTTTTCAATTTCTTTTGACTGGTTTTCACCCAATACTTTTGTTCTTTCCTGTCTACTATTATTAAACTGATCTTTTATTCTTTTTTTAAAATCATTATCTTTCAATGAGATAAGCTCTATAAATTGCTCATCTTTTAAAGTTTTACCCATGAGAGATTTTAATCTGTTATCAAATTCATTGCTTTTTGGATTAGCAATTTTTTTAATTTTTAATTTGATTAAATCATCAATAATTTCTTCTAAAAAATCTTCAGAGTAATCAAAAATTTGATCACTATTCATAGCATCATTTCTTTGAGAAAATATTACATGCCTTTGGTCGTTAAGAACGTTATCAAATTTTATTAATGTTTTTCTTATATCAAAGTTTCTAGCCTCAACTTTTTGCTGAGCTCTTTCAAGAGCTTTATTTATCCATGGGTGATCAATACTTTCACCATCTTTGAGTCCAAGTTTTTGAAGTATATTGTTCATAGATTCAGACCCGAATATTCTCATTAAATCGTCTTCTAAACTAACGTAGAAAATTGAGCTACCTTCATCCCCTTGTCTGCCAGATCTTCCTCTTGCCTGGTTATCAACTCTTCTAGACTCCATTCTCTCAGTACCTATTACAAATAAGCCTCCTAAAGATTTTATTTTATCTTTCTCTTTTTTTAATTGGTCATCTGGAATAGATCCCTTTTTTCCACCTAGTTGAATGTCAACTCCTCTGCCCGAAATACTAGTTGTAATAATAACAGAACCTTCTTTACCAGCATTAGCTATAATATCGGCCTCTCTTTCATGATTTTTTGCATTTAAAACCACATGTTTAATATTTTCTTTAACTAGTAATTTTGAGTAAATTTCAGATTTATTAACACTTGATGTGAAAACTAATAATGGCTGTCCAGATTGATTACATTCTTTTATTTTTTTTACTATAGCCTGATTTTTTTCTTCTTCAGTTCTAAATATTTGATCATTATAATCTTTACGGATCATTGGATTGTTAGTTGGAATTACCACAACTGGTAAATTATAAATTTCATAAAATTCTTCAGCTTCTGTTGCGGCAGTTCCAGTACACCCTGATATTTTTTTATAAAGTTTAAAATAATTTTGATATGTAATAGATGCTAATGTTTGATTTTCTGCCTGGATATCAATTTTTTCTTTAGCTTCCAAAGCCTGATGTAGACCATCCCCAAATCTTCTTCCCTCAAGAATTCTACCTGTTAATTCGTCAATAATTTTTAAACTATTATCTTTAATGATGTAATCTTTCCCTTTTTCAAATAGATGATTTGCTCTTAAGGCCTGATTTACATGATGAACAAGGGCTAAATTTTCAGGATCATAAAAATTATTATTTTTTAATATACCAGCATTTGAAAATATTTTTTCAACATTATTGATACCATTATTTGTTAATAATATATTTTTATCTTTTTCATCAATTTCATAGTCTTCTTTTTTTAGTTGTTTAACTAATTTATCAATAGCTAAATATTGATTAGATTTATCTTCAGCAGCTCCTGAAATTACCAAAGGTGTTCTAGCCTCATCAATTAAACAAGAGTCTATTTCATCAACAATTGAATAGTGATGCTCTCTTTGCACTTTCTCATCAAGTGAGTATTTCATATTATCTCTTAGATAATCAAAGCCCAGCTCACTATTTGTTGCATAAGTGATATCACAATTGTAATTTTTTTTTCTTTCAAAATCATTTTGATCATTGTTGATAAATCCTGATGTCAAACCTAAAAAATTATAGATCTGGCCCATCTCTTGCGAGTCTCTTTTTGCAAGGTAATCGTTGACTGTAACCACATGCACACCTTTCTCCTCTAAAGCATTTAAATAAGCTGATAGAGCAATGGTTAAAGTTTTTCCCTCACCAGTTCTCATTTCAGCAATTTTGTTTTCATGCAAGACAACACCACCAATTAACTGAACATCGTAGTGCCTTTCTTTTCTGGATCTTTTTGAAGCTTCTCTTACTAATGCAAATGCTTCGGGCAAAATTTGATTTAAAGTTTCACCGTTTTTAATTCTATCTTTTAACTCATTCGTTTTGTTTGGAAAATCTGTGTCATTAAGATTTTTAAAATTTTCCTCTAATGAATTAATATTTTCAACAATTTTTGCAATTCTATCGAGCTCTTTCTGGTTGCCAGATTTTATAAATTTAGAAATAAAGCCTAAAGGATTAAACATTGGTTTTGATATATAATTAATTATAAGATTAATATAACTATTAAATAACGATTTTAAATAGCATGGGATTCAATATATCGAATTTTTTAAATTCTAAATCAAAAAATCATAAAATGATTGATTTTCAAGATTTAGATCACATAGATGGCCTATCGATTTCGGCAGTTTGTGCAAATCTTTACAAAACCTCAAGAGATGATTTGGTCATGTTTTATTTCAGAGAAGGAGCAAATTTTGCATCAGTTTATACTAAATCTAAAATAGTATCTGAAAATATAAAATGGAATATTGATCAAAAAGCTAAAAAGATTTTTTCACTATTGGTTAACACAAGAAATGCAAATGCTTTCACTGGAGACCAGGGATACAAAAGTATGCAAAATATTGCTGAAATAACTTCACAAGAATTAACTAAAAAGCAAAGACAAGATGAGGATGAGCCAAAAATTATTAAATCAAAAAATATTTTATTTGGTTGCACAGGAACAATTGGGGAAACTTTTCCAGAACAAAAAATAATCTCAAAAATTCCAGACTTGATAAAAAATATAAAATATACCCAAAATAAATTTATTTGGATGAAGGCTGCGCTTGGGATAATGACCACTGATACTCAGCCTAAGATGGCGATGGAGGAATGTTACATTGGAAAAACCTTGGTTAAAATTTATGGTATTGCGAAAGGATCTGGAATGATACATCCAAACTTAGCTACCACACTTGGTTATGTTTTTACCGATGCTAATTTATCTAATGATATTCTTAAAAAACTTTTAAATAAAAATATTGAATCAACATTTAATGCAATAAGCTGCGATGGAGATACCAGTACAAATGATATGGTTTCAATTTTTTCAACAGCGCGTGCAAATCATAAAAAAATAATCAGCATTAATGATAAAATTTTAAAAAATTTTGATCAGTCTCTAAATAAAATTTTATTAAGTTTAGCAAAAAGAGTAGTTGCGGATGGAGAAGGTGCTTCAAAGTTTATATCTATAAATGTCAATAATGCAAAAACTGACACTGATGCAAAGAAAATTGCTTTTTCAATAGCAAACTCTCCATTAGTAAAAACTGCAATCGCTGGCGAAGATCCTAATTGGGGCAGAGTGATTATGGCAATAGGTAAATCACAGGCAACACTTAAAATAAACAGTCTCGCTATACTATTTGGTAAAATTAGTATTGTTAAAAATGGTAAAATTGATCCTGATTATAGTGAAGCGAAAACAGCTGAGTATATGAAAAATACTAATATTGAAATTAATGTGAAAATTGGAACAGGCAACAAAAGTTTTACCGCCTACACAATGGATTTGACAAAAAAATATATAGAAATAAATGCTGATTATAGAAGTTAAGACCATTGAATTTTTAAATCGAATTACCAGATAAGAAATATGATTAAGTATAGCCTAAATTGTAAAAACTGTGATCTAACTTTTGAAAGTTGGTTTGCAAGTTCAAAAGAGTATGAAAAATTAAAAAAGAAAAAATTTCTAAATTGCCATAATTGTAATTCTTTTGAAGTAGAAAAAAGTTTGATGGCTCCAAGCTTAATAAATAAAAATTATAAAGATCAAAAAAAATATGACAAAATAAAAAAAACCATTTCAGAATATCAAAAGTTTATTAAAAATAATTTTGAATATGTTGGAAATAATTTTGCCTATGAGGCACGATCTATTCATTACGATAATAAAAAAAAACAAAAAGGGATTTATGGCACAGCATCAAAGCAAGAACTTAAAGAACTTAAAGAAGAGGGAATTGATGCTCAAATGATACCTTGGGTAGAAGATAAAAGTAACTAACTTTTTATAAATTTAGCTATATAATTTACTGATTGATCTGAACTTACTTTCCATTTGTCAGTTAGTATATTGAATTGCATGCCGTCAATTTTATCTAAATTTAGATTGTAATTCTTAAGTATAGAAATTAGCTCTTCAGGCTTTAAAAATTTTTCCCATTCATGAGTGCCAATTGGAAGCCAACGCAAAATGTATTCTGCTCCTACGATTGCAAAGACATAAGATTTGAGTGTTTTATTTAATGTTGCAACAAACATTACTCCATTTTTTTTTAATAACTTACTGCAAGATTTTAAAAAAAAATCAACATCCTCAACATGCTCTACAATCTCCATATTTAAAATTACATCAAAATGATTTTTAATTTTCATCTTTTCTGGTGATGTACAAATATAGTTTATCTTAAGATTATTTTTTTTTGCGTGAAGTTTTGCAACTTTAATATTTCTTTCAGAAGCATCAATAGCCGTTACTTCGGCTCCCAGTCTACACATTGGTTCAGATAATAAACCACCACCACAACCTATATCTAAAATTTTTAATTTTTTTAAAGGAGTTTTCTTTTCGTTTATTTTAAAGGTTTTTATTATGTGGTCTTTTATATATGCAATTCTAATTGGATTAAATTTATGTAAAGGCTTAAATTTACCTTTTGGATCCCACCATTCTTCAGCGATTTTTGAAAATTTTTCAATTTCTTTGTAATTTACACTATTCATAATAAACAATTATTTGACATAACAATTAAGATGCAATTTATCAAATATTAATTAAATTATGTTTTTTTTATAAAACCATGAAAACTATAGTGCTTAAATTTGGAGGAACTTCTGTTGGCTCCATTGATAGAATTAAAAAAGTTTCAAATATTATTCTTGGATACAAGAAAAGAAAAAACAGAGTGATTGTTGTTTCCTCAGCGATGAGTGGAGTTACAAATGATTTAATAAAAAAATCAAAATTAATCAGCAATCAATTTAATGAGGCAGAATATGATGTTTTGGTCTCAACTGGTGAGCAGGCTGCCTGTGCTTTAATAGCGGGACGATTAAATCATATGGGATTAAAATCAAGATCATGGATGTCATGGCAAATTCCAATTATTACAGATGGTCCTTACAAAGGTTCAAGAATTGATAGAATTGTATCTAAAGAATTATTAAATTATGTTAAATCAGGGGGAATTCCAATTATTACAGGTTTTCAAGGAATAAATAATCATTCTAGATTAACAACTATTGGAAGAAGCGGATCAGATGCATCTGCAATAATGGTTGCAAAATTTTTAAAAGCAGATGAGTGCATTATATATACTGATGTTGAGGGCGTATTTACAACAGATCCAAGACTTCATAAGAAAGCTAAAAAAATTGACAAAATTGAATACGATGAAATGCTAGAAATGGCTTCTTTGGGCTCTAAAGTGATGCAGCCAACTTCAGTTCAGGATGCTAAATTAAACAAAATTGACATTAGAGTTAAGTCATCATTCGTTAATAAGCCTGGAACTCTAATAACTAAAAGTTTTAAAAAGAAGGATTTTAGCAATCAAATTATAACTGGAATTTCTTCAACAAAAAATGATGCAAAAATTACTATAGCAGGCGTGAAAGATAAACCTGGAGTAGCGGCACATATTTTTGAACCATTATCTAAAAATTTAATAAATGTTGATATGGTGGTTCAAAATATTTCTCTAAACGGCAAAGAGACCGACTTAACTTTTACAATAAAATCTGAAGATATAAAAAAAACTGAAAAAATAATAAGAGAAAATAAAAATATAACTTACAAAAAAATTTCTTTTGATAAAAACTTATCTAAAATTTCTATTATAGGTGTTGGCATGATAACAACCCCAGGAATTACATATAGAATGTTTAAAGCTCTAGCTTCCCAAAATATCAACATCATGGTGATATCAACTTCTGAGATTAAAATTTCAGTTTTAATTTCTTCCAAATTAGTAAAAAAAGCTATAGCTGCATTACATAAAGAATTTAAATTAGATTAATTTTCATGAGCATTAGACCATTTAGAGAAATTAAAAGAGCAAAAACTAAGGTTATAAATGTTGGTGATGTAAAAGTTGGTGGAGATAATCCAATATCAGTTCAATCAATGACAAACACATTAACAACAGATGTGAAAGCTACGATAAATCAAATTGTTGAAATTCAAGAAGAAGGAGCGGACCTTGTTAGAGTTTCGTGTCCAGACGAAGACTCATCCAAAGCATTAAAAGAAATAACTAAAAATGTAAATATACCAGTAATCGCAGATATTCATTTTCATTATAAAAGAGCTATTGAAGCTGCTGAAAATGGAGCAAAATGTTTAAGAATTAATCCAGGCAATATAGGTGATATAGATAAAGTTCATGAAGTTTTAAAAGCTGCTAAAGATAACAATTGTTCTATAAGAATAGGAGTAAATGCTGGTTCTTTAGAAAAAGATATTCTAGAAAAATATAAAGAACCATGTCCTGAAGCATTAGTTGAAAGTGCATTAAGAAATATAAAAATTTTAGAGGACAAAGATTTTTTTAACTTTAAAATAAGTGTAAAATCATCAGATGTTTTTTTGTCAATTGCAGCATATAGACAGCTTTCAAATATAACTGATTATCCACTTCATTTAGGAATAACAGAGGCAGGAAGTTTTGTTTCAGGAAGTATTAAGTCAGCCATAGGTTTAGGTAGTTTATTATTAGATGGAATAGGAGATACTATAAGAGTTTCACTTTCAGATGATCCTGTTAAAGAAATAAAAATTGGAAATGAAATATTAAAATCCTTAAACCTAAAAAATCGTGGAGTAAAAATTATCTCTTGCCCATCTTGTGCAAGGCAAGCATTCCAAGTTATAGATACTGTTAAAATATTAGAAGAAAAGTTGGCTCACATTAAAACACCAATTACACTATCTATTATTGGATGTGTGGTAAATGGGCCCGGGGAGGCCGCAATGACCGACATTGGTAT